>ERZ825670.820-NODE-820-length-38179-cov-26.981744_pt1 | contig 38179 bp, 31 predicted proteins | sample MGYA00519929_ERZ825670 | MGnify/ENA primary metagenome ERZ825670 (study PRJEB31778, sample SAMEA3449207) | human gut metagenome | biome: human gut; feature: human-associated habitat; material: faeces | place: United Kingdom | collected 2010/2012 ...
TTGCAAATGATATACCTCAATCAGAAGAAAATAAAGTATTTAAAGCCAAACTAAATATAGTGGGTAGTCAGAATACGAGAATGATGGCTACTAATAACTATAATGGTGATCTTTGGAATAGGAAACAAGATACAGTAACAAAGATAGTGTTTCAAGATTCAATTAAGAGTATAGATGGAGAAAGTGAGTCATGGGATATATCATCTGCTAAGAATAAAACGGTAATGGCAAGACTAGTACCGAATACAGATGATACAACAACTAATACATTATATATACAAGGTAATGGTGGAGTAGTCGCTAATTATAATAGTAGTGATTTATTTTATGAATTTTCAAAATTAACTGAGATAGAAAATTTAAATTTACTTGATACATCACAAGTAACAAATATGAGTCAGATGTTTCGTAGTTGTAGGAGATTAACAAGTCTAGATGTAAGTAGGTTTGATACATCAAACGTAACGGATATGGAACAAATGTTTTTTTATTGTAGCAGTTTAACAAGTTTAGATGTAAGTAAATTTGATACCTCAAAAGTTACTAATATGTATGGTATGTTTTCTTCATGTAGCAAATTAACAAACTTAGATGTAAGTAACTTTGATACCTCACAAGTAACAAATATTGGATATATATTTTCTGAATGTAGCAGTTTAACCAGTCTAGATGTAAGTAACTTTGATATTTCAAAAGCAACCTTTATAGGTGGTATGTTTTCTGGATGTAACAGTTTAACAAATTTAGATGTAAGTAATTTTGATACTTCAAACGTAACAGGTATGGGTAGTATGTTTTCTGGATGTAGCAGTTTAACTAGTTTAGATGTAAGTAACTTTGATACATCACAAGTAACAGATATTGGATCTATGTTTTATTACTGTAGCAGTTTAACCAGTCTAGATGTAAGTAATTTTGATACATCAAATGTAACGAGTATGTATCAGATGTTTAGTGGTTGTAGCAGATTAACAAGTCTAGATGTAAGTAAGTTTGATACATCTAAAGTAACTAACATGGAATCTATGTTTTCTAGATGCAACAGTTTAACAAATTTGAATTTAAGTGATTTTAACACATCACAAGTAAAAAAAATGGGAAGTATGTTTCGTGGCTGTACTAATTTAACAAATTTAGATGTAAGTAATTTTGATACCTCACAAGTAACAGATATGATTTGGATGTTTTCTAAATGTAACAATTTAACAAGTCTAGACTTAAGTAGTTTTGATACATCGAAGGTAACTGACATGGATTATATGTTTGAATACTGTAGTAAATTAACAAGTCTAGATTTTAGAAAAGCTACATTTGATAAAGTAACTAGTTATAACAATATGTTTTATGATACTTCATCTACTATAAATATAAACATAATAACTAAAGATGCAACTACTAAGAGTTGGTTAGAAAATAAGTTGGGTGGTAAAGGAACTGTTGTTATAGCTTGATAATTAAAGTAACCTTGTGTAAAGAGGTTGCTTTTTTCTTTTAAAAAAGTATTTATCATGATAGAATTAAAGTAGAAAGAAGGTTTTAATTATGACAGCACATATAGAAAGTAGTAAAGATGATATTGCAAAAAGAGTATTGATGCCAGGAGATCCATTAAGAGCTAAATATATAGCAAATAAATTCTTAGAAGATGCAAGATGTATTAATCAAACTAGAGGCATGCTTGGTTTTACTGGTAAATATAAAGGAGTAGATGTTACTATCTTTGCATCAGGTATGGGTGGACCATCTATTGGTATTTATGCTTATGAGTTGTATCACTTTTATGATGTAGATAAAATTATTAGAATAGGTACTTGTGGTAGTAATAAAGAAAGTGTTAAAGTACGTGACTTAGTAATAGGAGAAGATGCTTATACCTTATCAAGTTATCCTAAACTATTTTTTGATGATGATAATAAAGTATTTTCTGGGGATGAGGAAGTTGTAAATTCACTTTATAAACATGCAGTTGATGATGGAGCAAGAGTAGAAAAAGGTACTATTATGACTAGTGATATCTTTGATGTTTATGTTGATAAAGATCGTTATATGAAAAATTATGATAGTAAAATTGATACTTTAGTATCCGAAATGGAAGGGGCAATTTTATACTGTATAAGTAAACATCTAAATAAAAAAGCTGCTTGTATCTTAACAGTAGTTGACTCTATGTATGAAAAAATTGAATTATCTAGTCATGATAGAGAACAAGCTCTTGATCAAATGATTACCGTAGCACTTGATACAGTTATTGAATAAAAAATAATATTAAAGTAAATACTAGAAAAAGGTGATAATATGCAATATACAAAAAAAGATTTAGGTTCTTATAACCTACATTTTATTAAAACTAATAATTATAAAACTATAACTGTAAAAATTTATTTAAGAGAAAGAGCTGATAAAGATATAATTACTAAGAGAAACTTTTTAAATAGTATGTTATTCTTATCTTGTAAAGATTATCCTACTAAAAGAGAGATGACTTTAAAAGCTCAAGACTTGTATGCTGCTACTGTTAATTATAATTCTAGAAGATTAGGCAATTATTTTGATACAATATATACTTTAAAAGTATTAAATGATAAATATACAGAAGAAGGAAACTTTAAGAAGTGTCTTTCTTTCTTCTCGTCTATTTTATTGAATCCTAATGTTATAGATAATGCTTTTACAGAGAATGATTTTAAAGTTGTATACTCTAGGATGAAGTCTAATTTGGAAAGTTTAGAAGATGATAAAGCAAGATATGCTACTGTTAGATTATTAGATGAAATAGATAAAGATAGTAGTGTTTCTATTAGACAAGTAGGATATTTAGAAGACTTAGATTGTATTACTAAAGAAAATTTATATGATTATTACTTATATATGATCAATCATGATTTAATTGATATATTTGTATTAGGTGATATAGATGTAGATAGTGTAAAAGAAATGGTAGAAGATACCTTTAATATTAATACTTTTAAAAAGAGAAATGATGATTTACATTTAAATGTATGTGAAAGAAAGAAAACTAAATATGTAGAAGAGTTAGTAGATGCTAAACAGAGTCAATTAGCAATAGCTTTATCTTTAAAAAATTTAACATCATATGAGAGAAACTATCCTTTAACACTATATAATATAATACTTGGTGGGGGAGAAAACTCTTTACTATTTCAAGAAGTTAGAGAAAAATCTTCTCTTGCTTACTATATAGGAAGTACTCCCAATAAGTGTGATGATTTAATATTAATTAGATCAGGTGTAACACCTACTAAAGAAGATAAAGCTTTAGAGCTTGTTAAAAAACAGATTAAAAGGTTAAAGAAAGGGGACTTTACGGATAGTGATATAGTAAAGGCAAAAGAGTATTTTACTACTGCTTTAGATGATATGTTAGAAAGTCCACTTGAGATAATTGATTGTTATTATATGATGGAAGTATTAGGATCAGATGACTTTAAGACTAAAAGAGAAAAGATGTTAATGGTAACAAAAGAGGAGATACTAGCTGTAGCTAATAAAGTTTCTCTTCATACAGTATTTTGTTTAAAGGGGGTAAATAATGAAGAAAATTGAAATAAAAGGAACTGATACTTATTACTATAGAGAAAAACTTACTAATGGGCTAGATGTTATATTACTACCAGATGAGAATTCTAAGAAGAAAAATTATTTTATTAATCTTGGTACTTATTATGGAGCTTTAACTAATAGTTTTGAACCAGTTGGTAAAAAGAAAATGGTTGATTTTCCCCATGGAATAGCCCACTTTCTAGAGCATAAATGTTTTGAGATGAAAGAAGAGCCTGCTCCTTTTGAATTTTATGCTTCAACAGGAAGTTATGTAAATGCTTTTACTAATTATGATACAACTTGTTATGTTGTATCTGGTAATAAAAAGTTTAAAGAAAACTTAGAAGAGTTGTTAAACTTCGTCTTAACGCCTTATTTTACTGATGAGAACATCTTAAAAGAACAAGGTATCATTACAGAAGAGATACATATGCGAGAAGATGATCCTGATTATCAAACTTTCTGTACTTTAGCTGATAACCTATATCATGAGTATCCATTGAAATATCCAGTAGCAGGGAAAGATACAGATATTAAAAATATTACTAAAGAGTTATTATATGACTGCTATAATACTTTTTATAGACCAGAGAATATGTTTTTAGTAATTGGAGGAGTGTTTAATGTTGATGAAGTTATTCCTCTTGTTAATAGTAAATTTAATAAATTAGGGTTTACTAATAATAATAGTAAAGTAAAGAAAAAAGTGATTCATGAAAAACTAGAAGTAGTAAAAGAAGAAGAAACTATTATAAAAGATGTTAAAAGAGAAAAACTATGTATTGGTTATAAAATGAAACGCGATAGTTTTCCTATTAAAGATGATATGATATTAGATTTATACTTAAATATGCTTTTATCAATTAATTTTGGAAATACTTCTATCTTTCAAGAAAAGGTTAGAAATAATAATTTAGCTATGATGGATGGCTATTGTTTTGATAAAGCAGGAGATATTTTAACCTTTATAGTAGAAACTGATGTCTTAGATGAAGATGGTTATCTAGCTTTATTAAATGAAAAGTTAAATAATTTAGTAGTAGATGTTAAAGATTTAGAAAGAGTTAAGAAAGTATGGATATCTTCTGAAGTGATGAAGACAGATTATAAAGAAGCGATGGTTAATAGTATTGTAACTGATCTTAATTTATATCATGACTTTTGTGATCACTATATTAATCTTATTAGAGATATGAATATAGAGACGATGAATAAAGTTATTAAGTGTTTAAGTTTTAAGAATAAAGCTTTAGTTAGAATGATTAGTAAGAAAGATGAATAGTCTTTCTTTTTCATATATAAGGAAAGTGCGTTTATTAAAACTAAACCCACCACGAAAAGATTAAAGCAAAACTTCAATAATAGGAAAGTTATAAAAAGTTTTAAATAGTTATTGCAAACATTTGTTTTGCATGATACACTATGCTCTAATGAATTGAGGTGGTCATATGAAAGTACTTAAAAGATATGTTTTTAGACTTTATTCAAATGTAGAGCAAAAAACTTTAATAAATAAAACTAGCCATTTTAAGGAGCAAATAAAATGTAATGATGTAGTTAGAAAAATCGATAAAGATATGAATAGATTGGAGTTAAGAAAATAACTATGGAACAAATAAAATTAAATGATATTAATTTTCACTCTTTACAAAAATTAAAACATCAAGGAACAAAAGCTACGCTATATAGAGATGGAAATGTATGTTTTAAAATTCTAGATGGACTATATGACGATGAAAAAGAATTGCTGTATAAAAAACTTCTTGATATGGATGGAATAAGAATAAACAATGTATTATTACCAAAAAAATTGATTGTCAAAGGGGAAAAATTGCAAGGATATACTATGGATTATTTTCATAATTCAACACCATTATCCGATAAATTTTCAGTTAGATATGTAGATAGTAAAAAATTATTTGATTATGTTTTAAAAGCTAGTAAAACATTAAGAACAATTCATAGTAATAATATAATATGTCAAGATTTAAGTTTTGAAAATATCTTAGTTGATTCTAATGGAAATGTAGCATTTTGCGATTTAGACGGATGTAGTTATGATGGACATATAGCACCTTTTATATCTATATTAATGAAGAGATTTCTTATTGATTACAGGGATGAAAAAATTCTATTGTCATCTAATTTAGATAGAATATCAATGTTGATTTCATTTTATTATTTAATGTATGCTAAAGAAATTCAATATTTAACTAAAAAACAATATCATAAATTATCTGATAAAATAACAACTCTTGAAAATGCAAAAATGTATGCAAATATGTTAGTTGATAGAAATAATCCTATTGGTCAAGTTCCGTATTTAGATGAATTAATAGATTTAAATGATGATTGTATTTATGATAGATATAAACAATTAAGTTTGGTCAGAAGATTTTTGAAAAGATAAGTGAGAAAATAAACTGTTAAATGGTAAAGAAAGTACCTTTTGATAATGGACTTTATATAGCTCTAATTATCGTTTTCCTAAGAGAATTGGAAAGTCTCCTAAAAGACACTTTGTTGATCCATCTTTTGCTTGTGCTAGTTTAATTAATTAACGAGTGAAGAACAACTCACTTATTTTTAAATGTAACTAAAAAATAATCTTTCCGTCTTGTGTGACTATTTATTGTTTGCTATACTAGTATTAATATGATAGACAATTTATATGATTGTATCAAGATTAATAATCGTAGTAGGTGAGTAGTAAATAAAAAGGAGTAAATATGAAAAATAAGAAGCAATTATTATTTGCGCTAGGACTAACAGTAATATTATTTTTAATGATTATAAGTGCTAGTTACCTAATATTTTCTATTTCAAAATTAGGTAAAGAAAAAAAGACTGTTAAATCAGGAATTATGTTAATGAATTATACTGGATTAAATAATACGTTTAGTATAAATAAAACATTTCCAACAATGGATAAAGATGGTAAAAATAGTAAAGATTACTTTGACTTTACGGTAGAAAGTAATACTTTGCAAAAAACTAATATTAATTATGAGATAACTGTAAAAGATATAACATCATCAAATAGAAAAATAGATAGTAAATATATTAAACTATATCTAACTAAATTAGATGATTTTGAAAATGAAACAAATGTAATGGCACCAAAAATTTATGAAACAGCTTCATCACAGAATGAAATAACAGGAAGACCAGCTGATGTTATGAGTCTTATTACTGGAACGATAAGTAGTAATGAAAAAGTAAAATATCGTCTTAGAATGTATGTAAATAAAAATTATAATAAAAGTAAGTTTTCATCATTTACTGTTAAAATAAATGTTTATGGCAAGGTAAAGAAGGTAGCAAGTAACAGTAAGTTAAAAGAATACACAATAGATGAAGATTTTCATACTGATTACTATAGACAAAAAATCACTAGTATCATAACTAAAAAAGATAATGCGGTACCAACAACTGCACTTGAAAAGTGGGATTTATCAGAAAAACAAGACAGTTCAATAATAGCTTATATTGAAGATGATGGAACAGGTAAAAGTACTTACAAATTAACTATTGGTGGAAAAGATGGAATAATAGCTAATCAAAGTATGGAAGATTATTTTAATGGATTTAGTAAAGTAACATCTATAGATTTATCGGCATTTGATACATCAAAAGTAACTAGTATGAATGATATGTTTTCTAATTGTTCTAGTTTAACAAATTTAGACTTAAGTAGTTTTGATACATCAAAGGTAACTGATATGTATGATATGTTTTCTAATTGTAATAGTCTAGCAAGTCTAAATGTAAGTAGCTTTTGTACATCGCAAGTGATTTTTATGGGGAGCATGTTTAACAATTGTCAGAGATTAATAAATCTTGATTTAAGTGGTTTTGATATATCGAGGGTAATTGATATGAATAATATGTTTTCTAACTGTTCTAGTTTAACAAGTTTAGACTTAAGTAGTTTTGATACATCAGAAGCAATTAGTATGAATGGTATGTTTTCTAACTGTTCTAGTTTAACAAGTTTAGACTTAAGTAGTTTTGATACATCAGAAGCAATTAGTATGAATGGTATGTTTTCTAACTGTTCTAGTTTAACAAGTTTAGACTTAAGTAGCTTTGATACATCAAATGTAACAGATATGAGTAATATATTTTCTAATTGTAGTAGTTTAATAAATCTAGATTTAAGTGATTTTGATACATCAAAAGTAACAGATATGAGTGATATGTTTTTTAACTGTTCTAGTTTAACAAGCTTAGACTTAAGTAGTTTTGATACATCAAAGGTAACTAAAATGAGTGATATGTTTTCTAATTGTAGTAGCTTGGCCAACTTGGATATTAGAAAAGCTTCTCTTTCTTGGAAAAACTATGAAATGTTTTCTAAATTATCACCTAATATAAGTATTATTGTAAAAGATGAAAATATTAAGAGGATGGTAAAAATGTGGTTGTATAGTAGTACAGTTACTGTTGCTAAATAAATTGGTAGTTAAATAAGGAGCTAGAAATGAAAAATAAAAGAAAATTATTTTTACCATTAGTATTGGTTTTAATAATAATAGGTATTAGTTATGTAACTTATTACGGTGGTATAGAAAAAAGAAAAAAAGTTATAACATCAGGAGCAATATCAATGATGTATGTTGAATCTAGTAATATAATCAGTATAAACAAAGCAATACCAACAATAGATAAAACAGGAAAAGTGAAAATTAATAAGGGTGAATATTTTGATTTTGAGGTAGCTGCTGCTACTAAAGTAAATATGAATATTAACTATGAAATAACGGTAAAGGATGTAACATCATCATCTGGAAAAAAGATAGATAGTAATCATATTAAATTATATTTAACTAAGCTTGATAGTAATAATGATGAGAAAATTGTAATGTCTCCTCAAAAATATAAGATAATTACATCAGCAAATACAAAGACTGGACGACCAGCTGGAGTTATGTCACTTACTAAAAAAACAATGAGTAGCAGTGATACGGTTAAATATCGTCTTAGAATGTATGTAGATGAAACATATAATGTCAAAAAAAATGATGATAATTCATCATTTAGTGTAGAAGTGAATGTCTATGGGAAAATGAAAGAAGCAACCAGTGGTGGTAAACTAAAAGCTTATATGACAGAAAATGATTGGAAAAATAATAAAACACCATCGACTGATTTTCATACTGATTATTATAGAGAAAAAATTACGAGTATTATAACAAAAAGAAATAATGAAGTACCAACAACTGTATTAGAAAAATGGGATTTATCAGAAAAACAAGATAGTTCAATAATAGCTTATATTGAAGATGATGGAACAGGTAATAATACTTATAAATTGACTATTGGTGGTAAAGATGGAATAATAGCTAATGAAAGTATGATTTATTATTTTAATGGATTTAGTAAAGCACTATCTATGGATTTATCGGCATTTGACACCTTAAAAGTAACTGATATGAGTGAAATGTTTTCTAACTGTTCTAGTTTAACAAGTCTAGATTTAAGTCATTTTGATACATCAAATGTAACAAATATGAGTAGTATGTTTTCTGAATGTAGCAGTTTAACAAGTCTAGATTTAAGTCATTTTGATACATCAAAAGTAACAGATATGAGTAGTATGTTTTCTTCATGTAGCAGTTTAACAAGTCTAGATCTAAGTAAATTTGATACATTACAAGTAACAGATATGAATGGTATGTTTTTTGGATGTAGTAGTTTAACAAGTCTAGATCTAAGTAATTTTGATACATCAAATGTAACAGATATGAATGATATGTTTTCCGGATGTAGTAGTTTAATAAATCTAGATTTATTAAACTTTGATACATCTGAGATAAATAATATGAGTTATATGTTTAACAGTTGTATTAGTTTAACAGCCTTGGATTTAAGCAATTTTAATACATCAAATGTGACTGATATGAATAATATGTTTTCTAATTGTTCTAGTTTAACAATCTTAGATTTAAGTGATTTTAACACATTAAAAGTGACTGATATGAGTGAAATGTTTTCTAACTGTTCTAGTTTAATCAGTTTAGACTTAAGCAATTTTAATACTAAAAAAGTAACTGATATGAATAATATGTTTTCTAACTGTTTTAGTTTAACTAGTTTAGACTTAAGCAATTTTAATACTAAAAAAGTAACTGATATGAATAATATGTTTTCTAATTGTTACAGTCTAAGTAATCTAGATGTAAGTAATTTTCATACAACAAAAGTAGTTGATATGAGTTATATGTTTTCTAGTTGCATAAAGTTAAGTAACATAAATTTAAGTAGTTTTAATACATCAAAAGTAAAAACAATGCATGGTATGTTTTTTAACTGTAAAAGTTTAAAATCTCTAAATTTAAGTAATTTTGATACGTCAAAAGTAATTGATATGAATTATATGTTCTTGAAGTGTGGTAATCTAGATAACTTAGATTTTAGAAAAGCTACTTTTAATAAGGAAACTAAACATATAGCAATATTTTCTAAAGTACCTTCTAATATAACTATAATTACTAAAAACGAGAAAACAAAGAATTGGCTTAAAGATAAAATAAAAAGTGATAATATTACTATTGCTTAAATAATTAATAAAGATAGGAGATTATTTTATGAAAAAGAAAAGAAAAATTGTTTTTGTTGTAATACTAGTACTGATTATTATGGGAGGAACTTTTGGTTATATTTATCTTAATAAGAATAAAAAGAAAAATACCACTATAAAAAATGATAATAAAGAGTATTATTCAGCTTATAAGATGTCATCTAATGGTCTAGAAGAGTTTGACTTATCATTTTTAAAACTTGAAAATAATAAAAATAATATGTTATATAGTCCATTATCTATCAAATATGCTTTATCAATGTTAAGTAGTGGAGCAAGTGGTAGTAGTAAAAAAGAAATAGATGCTGTTATTGGAGACTATAAGTCTAGGAAATATATAAATAGTGAAAATATGTCTTTTGCTAATGCTATGTTTATTAAAGATAAGTTTAAAGATCAAGTGAAGAAAAGCTATACAGATAAACTAAGTAAGAACTATGATGCATCTGTTATTTATGACTCTTTTGAAACACCAGATAACCTAAACAAATGGGTAAGTGATAAGACTTTTGGTTTAATTAATAATATGTTTGATAAAAAGGTTGCTTATCATAACTTCTACTTAGTAAATGCTCTTGCTATTGATATGGAATGGAATAAGTGGTTACAAGCTACTTGGAAAAATTATAAAGAAATGTATCATGTTACTTATAATCATGAAAAATATAGTGATTATATAGATTTAATTGAAGAAGATAATTACCCAAGTCTTGAATTTAATAATAATAGTATGATGGCTAAATCAGTTAAGATAGGGGCATCTATTAATAATTATGATATTATTAAAGACTTAGGAGAAGATAATATTCGTAAGCTTATAACAAGTGAATATCAAGAATTTATTGATAATGATGGCTGTGGTATTAGAACTAATAGAGATACTAATAGTGATGATTTAGATGTTAATAAATATGTAGATAAGTTTATTGATGAGTTAAAAGAAAACTATCATAGAGTAGATACTTCAACTGATTTTATGTTATATACTGATGATAAAGTAAAAGCCTTTGCTAAAGATTTAAAGACTTATAATGGTACTACTTTACAGTATGTAGGTATTATGCCTTTACAAGAAGAGTTAGATAGTTATATAAAAGATTTAGATAGTTCTGATATAAATAGTATTATTAAGAATTTAAAAGAGATAAAAAGTGAAAACTTTACGGATGGTAAAGTAATTAAGATTACTGGTAATATACCGTTATTTAACTTTGATTATCAACTAAAATTAAAAGATGATTTAAAAAGTCTTGGTATCACTTCAGTATTTAATGAGAAAAAGGCTGATTTATCTAATATGGTTACAAGTCAAAACTATATAGATTCAGCAGAACATAAAGCTAATATAGAGTTTTCTAATGAGGGGATAAAAGCAGCTGCTGTAACATCTACTGGAGGAATGGGAGCAGCTAGTTGTGGTTATGAACATTTATTTGATGTTCCAGTAGAAGAAGTTAATATCACTTTTGATAAACCATATTTATTCTTAATAAGAGATAAAAATAGTGGAGAGGTTTGGTTTGTGGGATCAGTTTATGAACCAACTAAAAATAATTAGACATGTATCGTTTATTATACAACACATAAAGGGCTTTTGCCCTTTTTCTATTTTGTCAAAATTAGTTTGACAATGTTAAAAAAAACAATTAAAATATTAAGAAAAACTTTGGAGGGATTACTATGAAAAATAATATTGAAGAAAACTATTTAGGATTATCATTTTTTAATCAATTAAAAATATATGATAAGTTTTTAGAAACATTACAAACTAAAAAGAATAAAAAAGTATCTAGAAGCTTAAATGAAACATTTGATAACTACTTTAACTTTAAAATAAACTTACATGAAGCAATTAATAATATTTCTTATTTAAATAAAAATGAACTAGATGAATTAAAAAATGATTTATTAGAACAAATTCGTGAATATGAAAGTTACTATGATGAAAAAAAAGAGTCTTTTAGTGAGGGTATTAGATGTTTTAATTATCATCTAGGTTCATTCTATCCGTTTGGTACTTGTGAAAATTTAAATAAAATGTTATTTTTTCCTGAAAAATTAACTGATACTGATACAGATCTATTTATAGAAGAATATGACCAATTACCAATTGAAGAAAAAATGAATACTATTGAAGATTTTACATTTTCCTATATTTTATTAAATGAATTTTTTCTGCCAAGAGAAGTATATTTTTTTGGAAGTGAAGAGGATATAGAAAATATTATGAAAGGAGTATTAAAAGATAATTATGAAGATTATGAAAATTTGAGTACTGATAATAAATTTCATATATTAGAAGATCTTATAAGATGTGTAAATGAGTATTTAGATAGTCCTAAAATAAATTTTAATACTTCACAAAAAATACAGGAAGTTGCTACTACAGTTGCTACTACAAATAAAAAACAAGCTAAACAAAAGTATATTAATAAAAAAATTAATAGAAGATAAAAGAGGTGGTAGTGTAAATAAATCTTTCTTTTCTTTTTTTGTATATTCCGATAAACTTTTTCTCAGTAGGCTAAAATTACCCTCTTGCACATTCTAAAAACATTTGCTATAATAAATACCGTCAAAAGAAAGTGTTCCGCTTTACTTATATATATGAACACTGGTTATAGTTAGGAGGAATAGACGATGAATATTATTGACAAAATCAATGAAAAACAAATTAATCCTGAAATTCCTGAATTTAGAGTTGGAGATACTGTTCGTGTTGATGTAAAAATCAAAGAAGGTAAAAGAGAACGTATTCAGGCATTTGAAGGTGTTGTTGTTGCAAGACGTGGTGGTAGTGTTTCTGAAACATTTACTGTTCGTAAGATGTCATCTGGAGTAGGAGTAGAAAGAATTTTCCCAATTCATTCTCCAAAGATTGATAAGATTACAGTAGTACGTCGTGGTCGCGTTCGTAGAGCTAAACTAACATTCTTAAAAGGAATGGTTGGTCAATACAAAATCAAAGAACGTGGACAAAAACAAAAGAAAGTAACAGAAGAGTAGATTTAGTCTACTTTTTTTGCTTAGGTGAAAGTATGGAAAAAATGAAAGAATTAATACCTTATATAATAATATTAATTGTAGTTATTTTAGTAAAAAGTTTTATTGTCTCTCCGATAAGAGTTAATGGAACTAGTATGGTCCCAACTCTTCATCCTAAAGATATTATGATTCTAAATAGAACAGCTTATTATACTAAGAATCCTAAAAGATTTGATATTGTAGTAGTAGACCTTGAAGATGAAAAAGTTATTAAAAGAGTAATAGGTTTACCTGGGGAGACAATAGAGTATCGGGATAATACTTTATATGTTAATGGGAAGAAAGTAAAAGAAAATATAAAAGATGTTGATACAGCTGACTATGAAAGTGGTAAGATTCCCAAAGACTCTTATTTAGTATTAGGAGATAATAGAAGAGGATCATATGATGGAAGAATGTTTGGTTTTGTTAAGAAAAGTCAAATAGAAGGGAAGACATCGCTAACTATTTTTCCATTTAATCGAATAGGATTTAGACAGTAATTAAATTAAAAGAGCAGTAATGCTCTTTTAGCTTTTCTTAGAGTTAATTTCATCAATAATAATAGTAACAGGGGTATTAGCAAAATAAGAATTAGTATTTATGTTTGTTATATCTGGTGTTTTTAAGTAGATAGTCTTTTTAGAAAGATTAACTAGTTCATAAGGTGTTTTATTATCATTTACTGTAATAATTCCTTGAGCTATTACCGGAAGAGTTTTCTCATTATAAATCCACTGACTAGCCCCTACATAAATATTATCATTGTTTAAAGCATTTCTTAGACATAAGTATACTTCCTTTCTATATAATGTATGAAAACATAAAAAAAGAATAATTATAATTAACTATTCTGTAATTCTTCCTATTCTAAACTGGTAAATACTTTTATCACCATTTATTGTTTCTTTTAAATTAGCTTCAATTCCTTTGTACTGAAAATATTCTGATGTTTTAGAATTATCTTTTTTTTCATTATCTCTTGTTCTAATAACACTATCATAAATCATTTTAATATCTTCATCTTCTAAAGAATTATTATTAGCTTTTAGAAAGGCTTTAATAATTTCTTTTGTTGTATCACTTTCTTCTTTATAGTAAATAGACATAACAGAAACATTTTTATTATCTGTTTGAAAAACAAAAGTTATACCATCAGTTGTATATTCATATAAATTATCTTTCTTTTCAAGATTCTTAGAATTAACTTGATAACTTTCTAAGTCTTTTTCTTTTATAATGTTATTATAGTTTTCTAAGAGTTTAGTTAAACTGATATTCTTTATTGTTTCTAATTTGCTCATTTCTGAGAAATCGATTTTCTCACTTTCTTTTTTTTGCTTATCTAAATACTTTTTAGTTATATTAGTACCTAATAGATAAGAACAAAATCCTAGGATAATAGCTAATAATATTATAATTATTTTATCCTTTTTATTAAGACTTTTTTTTGCTTTTTTCTTCTTCATTATCTTCACCCTGTAGATATTATAGCATATTTTTCTTAAAATACTGTTATTTTTCTTAGTATTTAGTTATAATATAAGTGAAAGGAAGTAGTGCGATGTATCTTTCAAGTATTAGAAGTGTTGATTTACACGGAATGGATAGAATTACTGCTAGAATAACAGTAGATGAGTTTATAACTGACTTAATAAGATTAAAGGAAACAAAAGGAGTTATTATTCATGGTATTGGAAGTGGTATACTAAGAAAAGAAATAGCAGATTATCTTCGTCATGATAAAAGAGTTAAAGAATATAAGCTTGACTTTATGAATCCGGGTTGTACAGTAATTAGTTTGGAAGATAAGTTGACAAAATGAGAAAAAAGAGGTATAATATGAGCCGATAGAGAGGAAGGGATATTCCTATGTATACTGAAGAATATGATAAAAGACCATTTCCGTTTAGAGATTTTTTATTGAAGTTTATTATAATTGTTATATTTGCTTTATTACTCGTTTGGCTAATACCAAAATTTATTAGCCCTAAAACAAGTAGTAATGAAGTAACTTCATCAAAAGTCTTTGAAAAGAATCTAACTACTATGAAAAAAGCTAGTGTTAATTACTATAGCAAGAAAGAAAATTTACCAACTGATAATAGTAAAGAGGTAATTACTTTACGTCAAATGATTAGTAAGAATATGCTTAGAGCTTTTACTGATAAGAATGGTAAAGCCTGTAATGTAGATAAGAGCTATTCTGAAATAACTTCTGATAATGGGGAATATGTTTTAAAAGTAAAATTAAAATGTAGTGATGAAGAAGATTATGTTTTAACTAAACTTGGAAGTTATTCTTATTGTACTAGTGAAATATGTGAAAAAGATCTTAGTAAGACTGATACTAAGAGTGAGGAGTCTTCAACTACTACTAATAATAAGACAAATAATGAGACAAAGACTGATGAAATTGAAACTCCTGATACTAGTGATAGTGAGAGCGAAAAAGATGAAGAAAGTGACTCTAGCGATACAGCCGTAAACTATACTTATGAATATCAGAAAACAACAGCTGGGACATTTTCTAGTTGGAGTGATTGGTCAGGAAAGGCTAAAAATAGTGAAAGATATAAAGAAATAACTTGTGCTACTAATGATAGTAATTGTTTAAAAGAAATAAAAGTTACTACTAGAAGAGAAGTTATCGGTAAAACACCTTTAGGACAAAATGTTGTTGCCACAGTTAGTTATTATCAAACTAGAACTAGAACTTATACTCCAGGAGTAACTGATACAAAATGGAGTAGTGAAAATGATGAGGCACTTTTAAACTCTGGATATAAAATGACAGGAAATAAGAAAGAGTTAAATTAGGAGGAAAAGATTATGATGAATAAGTATTTAGAATATTATCAATTCCATGAAAAAGATGAAGATGGTAATACAGTGTGTTTGTATTGTATTGTTAAAAGAACTGATGATGGTATATGTCTTCAATTTGAAAAAGATTATAATACTGCTTTAAAAGAGTTAAAGGAATTTGCTTACGATAATGAAATATATACTACGGAAGAGTTAAAAAATAGTAGTAAATTACATTTGCAAGTTTCTAATAAAGAATTTAGAGAAGAATTAGCAAAAAAATATGGTTATAAAACTGATGAAATTAATAATTTTAATGAAGAGCTTGGAATTAGTCTAATAGTGCCGTTAGATGATAATAAAATAAATTATGAAGAGGTCATTGATCCAAATCCATTAAGAAGAACTATTAGTACTAATGATGATGAGAATGCAGAAGAAGAGATGGAAGAAGTTGATGATTTTGAAGAGGAAAAAAGTCATCCAATAATAGAAAAATTAAAAAGATTAAGATTAAAAGGTATCAAAAAGTTGGCTATTAGAATCGGGGCAATAGCAACTATAGCAGTTTTAGGTATTACGGGCATTAAATCTTGTAGTAAAAAGGGAATTAGCGAGGACCTTGTTACTGTAGAATCAGACACTAATAGTGAGGACCCAGTTGAATATATTACGCAAGATCCTACACCAGAAGAAAATATTAATGCGGGTAGCAACTTACCTGTATTTCAAAGCTATTTAAATCAAAGTAGTGAAGCTACAAGAAAATATATGACTAACTTTAAAAAGAATCTTAAATCATTTAACAAAATTGCTAAAAATTATGTTGATGCTAATAATACTAGTAGATTGGGATTAGATACAGATAATTATACAGCTTTCGAAATGGCATTATTAGGAAATGAATTTGGTTCTATGGTAGATAATGTTTCTACTTATTGGAACAGTGATGATTTATATAGAAGTTATGTAAAGACAAATGACCAATTAAAACAATTAGCTACAGTTCAAATAAAATCAACTGGTCTAGCTAATGCTTTAAAAGGTAAGGAGCGTCAGAATTTTTATAGAAAATATGAAGATATGATTATTGATTTGAATAGCACAGAAAAAAGTAGTGAAAAAATCACTAAGGTGGAAAATATATTTAAACAAATAAAGAGTGATTTTAATATGGACAGTGAAAATTATAATCCAAAAGAATTGTTTAGAGATGACTCTAAATATATAGCTGTTATGCCTATGGTTAGAAATATTTATGATGAAGCTAAGAATTGTGGTTATGATAATACTCCTTCTGCTGCTAAAATGAAACAATTAAGTGAAGCATATCAAACTGTTGTGAGAGAAAATATTGAAGAAGCTTTATCTTCTATTACAGTTTATGAAGATACTACTCCAAGTTATGAAATGTATGCTAGTCAAATAGCTCTTGATTTAGAACAGGATGATTTGTATGTTATTGATAATAAAAGGGATATAAGAGAACTTGGCATATATAAATTAAGAAGAAATTTACCTGAAAAAGTAAAGAAAGTAACTCCTACACCTACAGCTACACCTACACCGACAGTAGCTCCTAAAACAGTAGAATCTTCTACAACAACTCCTTCTGTAAGTGAAAATACTTCAGCTATAGATGAAAGTGCTCCTGATGTTAGTAATGAAAATAGTGATAGTGTAGATACTACAGATATTTCAACTCCTGTCTATACTACCGATGATGATAACTTTGAATATAATAAGGAAGCAACAGTTGATAATTCTTCACAAGAGATAGATAATAATCAAAATGATAATGATAATTCAAATTCTTCATCCTCAGAAAGCTCTATAGCAGATCAAATTATTGAATCTGATGAAGGAACAAATGAAGATATTAATGTAAATGACAATAATACAAATAATACTGATACTGATATTGATAATACTGATTCAAATGTAGATGATAATCAAATAATAGAAAGTGAAGAAGAAATAGTTAATTCTATGAACGATGCTATTAATAATGGTGGTTATGCTGAAACTCCAAATGATTGGGCAATAGATGATAATTATAAAATGGATGGCACAGATATTATAGATGGAAGTGTTAGTGATATTACGATAGAGGAAAATTCTGATGCTTCTACAGATACAACAACTGAAGATGTACCAACAACTGAAGATGTACCAACAACTGAAAATGTACCAACAACTGAAGATGTACCAACAACTGAAGATGTACCAACAACTGAAGATAATAGTCAAGATTATGAGATAATTGAATCTGAAGAAAGTTATGAAACACCTACTACTGATATAACAGATGAAACTACTCTTAATGAAGAAAACTATGAAACTCCTGTCTATGAAGGAACAATTGATGAGACAAATATTACTGAAGAGGCTCCTACTGTTCAAGATGAATCTGATGTAACTACTTACGAAACCGATGAAACAGTTGATAATCAAGATGTACCTGTTGAATATACAGTGGCAAAATTAACTCAAGATCAAGCGATTGATCAAGTTATTAGCTATAATATGAAAGGTATGAATGCTGTTCCGGTGTTCAATGCCACAGATAATAGTTGGAGAGTAGAGGTTATTAATGATTCAGCTAAAGAAGTAAAACCTGTTCAATATAATATTTAATAAAGTAAAGTGAGATTAGTTAATCTCACTTTTTGCTTTCACTAAAGAAAAAAATATGGTATAATTCTTAATAGAATAAGGTAGGTGAATTAGATGGGAAGATTAGCATTATTATTAGATCAGAATAATAAGGAATCAATTAGATTAATGACGCCATCATATTTGACAATAGATAGAGTAAAGGAACTTAACGATTTTTTGGAAAATAATAATAAATCTTTGGAATCTAGTTATGTAGAAACACTTTCTAATTATTTATTACAAATGAATGGTTATTTCAATCAATTGATAATTCATGGTGCGGAAATAATTAATCAAGATGAACAAGAAAAGTATAAAACTAAATCAAGATTATTAGAAGAAAGAGAAAAAAATAAAACTAAGGTTAATCTTGAGGAAGTTGTTAAAGAATATTTTTTATTATATGAAAATGTAAATAAGACTTTGAGGGAAAGTATTAATACTAATGATGAGAAAAAAGAATTAGCCCAATTAGTATCGACTGCAAATGATTTGTTTATGGAAATAGATAGAGCTTATGTAGAGTCAGATACAAAATTGGATAATGATTTATTACTTATTGCTGAATTATATAAGAAAGCATTAAGTGAACAAAAAAACTTGCAATTGACTACTTTAACTAAATTGATTAATGAAGAGAAAAGATTATTAGCTAATGATAAAGAAAATAAAGCTATTGAAGTTGCAACTACTAAGCAAAGGGAGTTCAATATATTTGATGAGATAAATAATAAAATAGTTGATAAAGAATTTAAACAAGTAAATAACTTAGTTTATGCTAAATATAAACTTGATGATGGAAGTAACTATTATTCTGTTATTCCAGATGGTAATAAAGTTTTAACTGAAGATAAGGAATTTAAAACATTTACTAGTTTTGAAATGAATAAAGTAAAGATTGAAGAAAATCTTAAAATTATTGTTAATAATATTATGATATATTATGATTTAAAAGAATACACAAGATATGTTGAACAACTTTACAAAGGTAAAATGATTGGAAATATAAATCAGGCAATTGAAAAATATAAGTCAAGACTTATGACTATGGAAAATATCTTAAAAGGACAGTTAACGTTTATGGATGATATTGCCCCTATATTGAATAGAAAATCAAGTAGTAAGTATCCTAATATAGTTTATAATGATGTTTTAGTTAAGGATTTTTATCCTAATGAAGTAACTGATGCAACACTAGATGAAAAGATAAAGCTACAGCATAAATTAATGATTAAACTTGCAGATGATACCATTTCAAATAATATAACCAGTAAAGAAGCAATGCTTACTATATACGGTAATGATATTATTGATAAGTTAACTAATGAATTTTCTATTCCTAGTGATGACGTAGTAAAAAAAGTCCCTGTTGCTAATAATAACAGTGAAAAAGAAATGACTGATAATCAAATGATAACAAATTATCAAAAAATAAGTGATTACTTAAAAATAAGGAAAACCCAATTAGAGGAAGTAGCCAAGGGAAATAGTGATATTGCTATTACAGAAAAAGATGACTTAATTTATCAGAATGTTAATACCATTTTTGATTTGAATATAGCAGCAATTATTTCAGATAATCAGTATAGCTCTGGACAAGGTATTTATGCTATTAGTCAATATTTAAAGACAGGTGAAGCAAATAGATTTACGTCATCATCTAATGCTAGAACTTTAGCAAGCAAGGTTAAGCCAAACAATTATATAGCTTTATTAATGGAAAATATGATTAAGTCATTTGCAGGTAGTGGTAAGAAATCTAGTGAAGATGCTACTTACTTGGATAGGATGCAACAAGTATTATCTTTTGTGAAAGAAGAATTATCAAAAGATGTATTTTCTGCTAATGATATGAAAGAAAAATTACTTAATAATGACAACTTACTTGGTATAGCAGTTAAAAATTTTGATTATGATTATTTAGATCCTACTAGTGAAAATTCTAAATTATTTGAACAAGCTATAGAAATTGGAATAAATAATAATAATCCTTCTGCTGTTAGAATAAGACAAGCTTTGACAGATATTAAGTCTATAGCTAAAGTACCTTTAGAAAATGTAGCTCAACAAGGACAGACTTTTGTTGCATAAAATCAGTTTAAAATAAGAAAAGTTATTATTATTTAGCAAAAATAAAAAATTACGAAAACTCGTACTTGTAAATTTTCTAAATATGTTATATATTATTAATGGAAGTTGTTTACAGCTTCTAGTCATCACAGCGTCTCTTTACCACCTTGTTTTACATCGCCCATAGTTTAACAAGCTGAGGCAACTAAAAGTGATGACTTTTTTTAATTAAATTAAAAGGAAAAGGTTAATCTTCTACTTTAGAAATGTAAAAGTAGAAACTAGAACCTTTTCCTTTTTTTGTATCTACACCATATTTATAATCATGAAGAATAAAAATACTTTTAACAATAGATAGACCAAGACCAGTGCCATATAAATTTCTTTTGTGTTTTTTCTCAGATTTATAATACTTATCAAAGATGTTGTCTAAGTCCTTAGTATCAATTCCTTTACCACTATCAATAACTTCAATCTTATAAAGATTATTAACTTTGCTGATATTAATAACTACTTTCATATCACTTCCTGTATAATTAATAGCATTGATAATTAAATTATATAGAACTTGTTCAATCTTCTTTTGATCAGCTTTTATCATTAGCTTTCTAATATTAGTATGTTTAAAAATAATATTGTAACCATACTTTTCTTCATAAATAGTAAATCTCTTTAGAATATTTTTTATAAGAAGAATTAAATCAAATTCACTTAATGTTAGATTATCCATTGATTGTTGTAATTTAGATAGTGTTAATATATCATTGACTAGTAAGGCTAGTCTATCAGTCTCTTCTATAATGATATTTAAATTACTATTTCTTTTTTCTTTATCATTATAAGTTAGATCTCTAACCATTTCAGCATATGCTTTTATCATAGTAAGAGGAGTTTTTAAGTCATGAGAGACATTAGCTAGTAAATCTTTTTCTAACTCTTCTGTCTTTCCTAACTCAACCATCATTTCATTTAAAGAATTATTTAAGTCTTCTATCTCTAAAATATCACTATCACTAGTAAACTCTTTCTTTATTTTGCCTTTAGCGATTAGATTAGCTTTCTGAGATATATCTACTATTGGTTTTGATAGCCTTTTCGAAATAAAATAACCGATAAGCAGGGATAGAGATAAAATTAAGATACTTATAATTAGTAACTGCTCCTTTAAAATCTTAGCAGTAGAATCGAGTGGTTCAAGTGAAGTTGATAAAAAAGCATATAAATTATCATCTAACTTAATCGCTTCTAAAATAGTTTTATTAGCAAATTGGGGATTTTGTAAATTATAAGTTTCTTCTTTATTACCGCTATTAATAAAACTTTCTTTTAATACTCCTTTACTGAATAAACAGTTAGAAGTAGTACTTGATCGATATAAAGTGGAATTACTAGAAGTTATTTCGATACAAAGATTTTCTTGATAAGATATTTCATCTAGAGTATTATAGATATTTTCACTATTGTATGCAGTTAACAACTTATTAGCAATATGTTTTATATCTTTAGTTTTAGTATATTCATAATACTTATTAATAAATATTACTTGGAATAACCAAAGAAATAAAATAATCACTAAAGAAAATATTATTAAATACTGCCATATCTTTCTTTTTAAACTATTTTTCATCATTAAAACGATAACCTATTCCTCTAACAGTTTCAATTAAATCTCGATACTTTCCTAGATGATTTCTAAGCATTTTGATATGAGTATCTACTGTTCGATCATCTCCATAAAAGTCATAACCCCAAATATACTTTAATAGACTTTCTCTTTTAATAGCAACTTTCTTATTTCTAATAAAATATTCTAGTATTTCAAATTCTTTAGGAGTTAGATTAACTTCTTCATCATCAATAGTAATACTGTGTTCTAGAAAGTTTATAAATAAATCTTTATAACGATAATTATCCATCTTGGTAGATACTCTATTTAGTATAGCTTTACATCTTGCTACTAATTCTTTAGGTGAGAAAGGCTTACAAAGATAGTCATCTATTCCTTTATCAAAACCAGTTAGCTTATCTACTTCTTCTCCCCGTGCTGATAAAATAATAGTAGGAACTTTCTTGTTAGCATCTAACTTTTCAAGAAGGGTAAATCCATCCATCTCTGGCATCATTATATCTAGTACCATTAAGTCATATTTATCTTTTTCAAGCATATCTAAAGCTTCATAGCCATCTTCTGCTTGATAAGTTTGGTATCCTTCATTATTTAGATAAGTTACTATTACATCTCTTATATATTCTTCATCATCTACAACTAATATTTTAATCACATAAACCACCTCATCTATAGTATACTTTATTTCTGTGAAAATGTGGTGAAATTTGCTAAGTATTTCTTTACTTGATAGTAATTATAAGTGGTTACAAAGATGACATGAATACTAGTAGAAATAATATAACCATATAAACCAATTTTTAATAAGGAGAAAAGGAATAGGGTAGTAGTTCTAATAATAGTACCTAACATAGTAGCTTTTAAATTGTCTTTACTTCTACCCATGGCGTCAAGTGAAAAAGCAAGGGGTGCTTGGATATACTGAAATAGGCAAATAGGTGCTAATATCTTTAGATAAGTACTACCTTGATTGGTATGATACATTATCCCTAAGAAGAACTTTGGCATAATGATAAATAAGATAGTAGCAGGTATTCCTATTAATAAAGAGAAAAATATCGCTTGTTTAATCTTTTTCTTAGTATAGTCTAGTTTCTTATCACTAATAGCTTTAGCAATGACTGGTAGAAGGGCTTGGGAGATAGCAAGGGTAAAGAAAGATGGAAGAAGGACTAGTGGCATTACATAACCTTGGATGATTCCATACTGATTAATAATAAAACTAGAAGTATAACCACTATACTTTAGAGTAGTAGTTAAAATAATTGGTTCTAGAAAATAGCCAATACTACCAATTAATCTAGAAAGAGTAGTAGGAATACTAATATCTAGAGCATCTTTAATATATGATTTTCTAATATGAAAGTCTTCTTTTTTATAAGTAATATTTTTAGGAAGAAAGAAAAATAAGACAAGGATAGATACTAGTTCACTAATAACATTAGATAGTATTACTACAGTAACTGTTATTTCTAAGCCTTTAGGAAGAAATAAAGGGATTAAGGTAAACATTAGAAAGAGTCTAACTATATCTTCTAAACAGTTAGAAAAGACATGGGGAAACATTTGCTGTTTACCAAAGAAATAGCTTCTTACAATGGATGATGTGGATGTTAGAGGTATTACTACTGCTATAGCAAGAACTGGTAAGTATGATCTTTCTTCTTGTAATAATTTATTAGCAAGAAAAGGGGCAAAGATAATTAAAAAGATAATTAAGAAAAAGTTAATAATTAAAGAAGTAGCTATTAAAGAAGACATTAAATTTCTATTGTTTTTTTTATCTTCTGCTACCATCTTAGATAAAGCGATAGGTAGACCAAACTGACCTAGACCAATAAACAAAGAGAAGGTTGGTAAAACAAGCATATATAGACCAATACCTTCACTTCCCATTAATCTACTCATAACTATTTTTATAATCATACCTAGTATTTTAGTTAGAAAACCACCAATCATTAAGATAATAGTAGACTTAATAAACGTTTCTTTTTTCATGAAGCCTCCTTGTAAATAAGATGTAAAAAATATTTAAAACTAATAAATTACTTTTCTTCTTTCTAAGAATTATGATATAGTTAGTATAGAAGTGTAAGAGGTGAATGATAGTGCAAGAGATAATTGATTTTTTAGCTAAGAAGGAAGTATTTATACTGTTTATTATTTTATTAGCAGCTATTTTACTATATATAATTCTATGGGTTATATCCTTCATAAAGAAGAAGGATGAGAAAAAAAAGTTAAAAACAAACACTCAAGAATTGACAAAATTAGCAGAAAAAGTAAAGATTTTAGAAAAAGAACAGCAAGAAGCAGCTTTACCACCTGTCTTTAGAATTGAACAAGAAAAGGTAAGAGAAGAGATTAAACCTTTAGTAATGGAAGAGAAGAAAGAACCTCCTAAGATAGTAGTTAAAGAGACATTTACTTCTCCTATAGCTATTACTCCTGTTGTAACAGAAGTTATTGAACCAAAGAAGGAAGAAAACGTTATTACTAAAGAGATTAAGTTAAATGATAATTCTCTTTCTGAAGTTGAAATATTAGATGCTAATCCTAGTGGAATTACTTATAAGAATGAAGTATATACTAAGGAAGAAGCTAAGGAAGAGTTAAAGAGACTTGAAAGACAATTAATTGAACAAGATAAGAGGGAAGAAAAACCTATCTTTGAACCAATAGAGGTTAAACCATTTAAGGAAGTTACTAATGATGAAGTTATTCCTGTATTAGATGAGATGCTTGATACTAAAGAAGATGAGGTTAAACAAGAGAATATTAGTTTAACTAACTTTGAAGAAGATCAAGAACAAAATGCTATTATAAGTTTAGATGAGTTATTAAAGAAGGGTAAGACTATTACTCAGGATGAGATAATAAAACATGAAGATGATGGGGATGAACCTATCACTTTACAAGAGTTAGAAGCTAAATGGAAAAAGGATAAGGAAGTAGTAGCGCTTAAAAATGAGGATGAAGAAATAGAAGTACTAGAAACTAAGAAAGAGGAAGTACCATTTAGTTATGAAGATATCAAAGTAGAAGCTCCTAAGGTAAAGATACCAACTATGGATGAGTTATTCTCTAAGTCTAAAACTCCTTATAAACCAACACCAGTTATTAGTCCTATCTTTGGAATAGAGGAAGATAAACTATCTAGTGATAATTCTCTTAAATTAGAAAATACAGCTAACTATGATAAGCTTGATGCTGAAATTAGAAAGACTAATGAATTCTTATCAAAACTTAAAGAATTACAAAAAAAGTTAGATAACTAAAAGATTTGATATGGAGGCTTTCTATGAATAACGAAAAAACAGGATTATTGTATAATATCAAGAGAAATCGTGTCTTAAAAAAATTAGCTTCTAAGCAAAATATAAATATTTATAGTAATTTAGACAGTACTTTAAAAAAGGATAAGGAAATTCAGTTATTAGCCTTACAATGTGTAAAAGATGAAAAAGACTTTAATCTGTTTCCAGAAGACTTTTTACATGAAAATATTAGTAATTGTTCTGATGAAATTCAAAGAAATTTTACTAGTTGGACATATGGGATGGGTATAAAATATCTTTCTCCAAGTATGCAATATAAACTGGTAGAGGAAGATAATAAGTATTTTTCATTAGTATCGCCTGAAGATAGAAAAAAAATAGTTTTAAGGGATAATGAATTATTTAAAAAGTTATCTACTGCTGAGAAGATTGCTTTAATCAAAGATAATGCTGAATTAATATCTTTGTGTGACGAAAAAACAATAGAAGAAAATATTAAAGACATCTCAGTTGAGACTGTTTTTTCATATGCTAAAATGAAAAATTTAGAATTAGATAAGTATTTTCATCTGATGCAACTAAAATATGACTGTAATAATCCAAAGGAGTATATGCTGGCTTTTTCTAAATATGCAAGTGATAAAACAGATAATGAACTGTTAGAGTTTTTAAAACATAGTACTACTGATACTCACTATGCAGATATATCACTTCAAGAACGTGTCTACAAACTTAGAAATGATATATTTTTAGAAGATTTATCATATGGTGACATGAGTAATTATACTCATTCAATCAACTTTAGTATACCTTTTATTGAAACAAAGTTTAAAGAATTATATGGTGAAGGAAAATGGAGCGAATATTCATCATTATTCAATGATAAGAATGCTGTTAATACCAGTGATATTTTATTTTCTATTATTAATGGAAAAAACTCAATTGTTTTGAAAAATGATTCGAAGAAAGTTGTTGATTTTTTTAAGTTGATGGGTAAGAGTAATAAATCAGATTATGATAATGCTGCTTTATATAATGAATTTTACGATTTGGTTGCTAATACATATGGTAAAGAAGCGTTATACTTTTTAAAAGAAAGACCGGGACTTAATTATTCTGATATTAGTAATATTGAAATTTTTAATCCCAATATTTTAAATAATTTCAGAAAAGGATTTATAGATGACTTGTTAAGCTATAATTTTGGTGGTTATACAAATGAATTAATAGAAATCTGTAATAATCCTGAAGAGTTAAAATCTTTTAAGTTATTATATGATAGATTTTCGACAAAACTAGGGGAAAATGTTGAAACTATGCTGCTTACTTTTTCAAGATATGATGAGTATAAAGAAATTTTACAAGAGGCTACGACTACGGATATTAAAGATGCTTCAACTCTTGAAAAAATTGATGCTTTATGTATGTGGCCTAAAAATATTTTAAATGTTAAACATGTTTCAGAATTAGATGGTTTGGAAGAAAAATTCTCTTCCTTTATGGAAAAGTATGCAGAATGGTCACCAGAAGTTAATGAAGTTTTTGATTTCAAAAATCCTTATGATTCTCAAGTCTTCTATAGATTCACTATGGATGAATTGTACAATATAAAAGGGTATGTTGCTGAAAATAACGATAATCTTAAAAAAGATAGTATATTAGTGAGTAATATTTTAAATAAAATTGATAGTAATTTATATTGGTTTTTAATAGAATATAAAAATCATGACGGAAATTTAACTAATTGTTTTGAAAATTTATATGAATTATTAAATGACGCTAGAGAATACTCAATGGAATATTTTAGAAATCATGTTGTTACTGACAAAGAATATATTGATAATAAAATTGCTACTCATTCAGATAATGCAGAAAGTATGTCAATATATGGCTTAGAGGTATATGATTTAGGTAAAATGAAAGTCAACTTTGCTAGTCATAGTTATGATATGAATAATTCGGTTTCAAAAGCAGATTTTCTAAGAATGCAAAAAGAGTATTTAACTTATGATTCAAAATCTAGTATTTCTACAATATCAGCTTATCCAGTTGTTGGCGCAAATACAGATTTTAGTAGTAATAGATATATTTTTTGGGACTTTAATGATAATATTGTTATGAATCTATTTGCTAGATCTGAAAATTCTACTGGTAGAGACGGTGTTGTTAGTTGGCAACCAAAACGAATTGTCTCTGGTGGCAATTCGAATTGTTCATTAAATGAGTTTCAAAATATTCCAGATGGGAGTACTGGGGGAGAAATAGCTTTTTATAGAAGAAAAAGAAATCATGATGCAATTGAAAATGAAGAGTATGGTGGTAAGATAATTCCAGATGCTGTTACTGGTTCTATTTCACCTGAAATCTTGGATATAGCTAATGGCCGTTTTGGTAAAAATATTCCTATTATTTTGGAAAGAGGTTCTTTAAGTTCTGAAGAAAAGAAAAATAATGTAAGAAGAGAAATAGTAGAAACTTATTTGGAAATGGATAAAGAGAATAAGATAGAAGGTAAGAATTATCATGTTCCTTCTAATTTAGATGAAATAGTCAATCAAGAGTTATTATGGGTTAATCAAAATCAAAGCAAGGATTTGATTTCTTATTACAATTCATTACAATCATATATAAATGAAAGAAGTAGTCAACCTAATAAAATTGAAAATCAAGATAAAGTTATAAGAGAGATTTCTATTAAGTAGGCAATTACAAAAAAAGTTAGATAATTAGGATGTTCTTCTTGAAGAAGACTTGCTTTTAGTTTATAATTTTTTAAGGGAGGTCTTATTATGAAGAATTTAACTATCTTACCAGCTGATCAATATATCGTTATTAATAAAACAGTTCTTCATAGTGAAGACCGTAAACTTTTAACAATGCTTTATCAACCAATTATTGGTTATACTGCTGTTAGTTTGTATTTTGCTTTAGTAGATGATCTTGATTCTCTAAACCAAATGAGTGAAGACTTAAATCATCACCATTTGATGGCTACTATGCAATTAAAACTTGAAGATATTATGATTGCAAGAGAAAAGCTAGAAGCGGTTGGTCTTATTAAGACTTATATTAAAAAAGGAAATGTTAATCATTATGTTTATCTTTTGTTTTCTCCTATTTCGGCTAGTGAGTTTTTTCATCATCCCATACTAAATATTGTCCTATATAATAATATAGGAAAAAAAGAATATGCTAAAAGACAAGAAATATTTCAAGTTCCAAAGATTAGTTTAAAGGATTATGAAGATGTTAGTTCTTCTTTTGATGAAGTATTTGAAAGTAGTAATTTAAAACCATTTGAAGTTTTGGATATTATCGAAGAGAGAAAAGAAGCTAAGATTATATCTAAAAGAGTGATTGATTTCAATCTATTAATAAGTTCTATTCCAGGATCTATTGTATCTAGTAGATGTTTTACAGAGGATGTAAAAGAGTTAATTAACTCACTAGCCCTTGTCTATAACTTTGATACTACTAATATGGCAGGACTGGTACAGTCATCTATTAATGAAAAAGGACTTGTTGATAGAACATTACTTAGAAAGAGTTGTAGAAACTACTATCAGTTTGATCATGCTGGTAGTCTTCCAACATTAATCTATCAAAGACAGCCAGAGTTTTTAAAGAAACCAGAAGGAGATAATTCTAAATGGGCTAAGATGGCTTATACCTTTGAAAATACTTCTCCTTATGACTATTTAAAGAGTAAACAAAAAGGTGCAGAACCTACTAAACGGGACTTAAAACTTATTGAAGACTTGATGATAGAACAAAAATTATCATCAGGAGTAGTGAATGTTTTAATATCATATGCTTTAAAACTTAATAATCAAAAACTAAATAGAAGTTATTTAGAGACTATAGCTGGTCAGTGGAAAAGACTTAATATTGAAACAGTTGAAGAGGCGATGCGTCTTACTGAAAAAGAATATAAAAAGATGAAGAAGATAGCTATGTCTACTAATACTAATAAGAATAATAAAGCAGTAGCTAGTAAACAAAAAGAAATATTACCTGACTGGTTTAATGAAGATTTAAAGACTAATTCAATGGATAGTAAGGAAAAAGAAGAGATGGATACATTGTTATCATCATTTTAGAAAGAAGGATTAAAAATGCAAGAAGACTTATCATTTTACTATAGTGCAATGAAAGGTGGTAAAACAACAAGAATCTTTCAAAAGATTCATGATTTAGAAGAAAATGGTCAAACTGTTTTGCTAATTAAACCTATGATTGATACTAAGGGTAATGATTATATTATCAATAGAAAAGGAGAAACTAGAAAAGTTGATATTTTACTTGATGAAGAAGATAGAATATTAACTACTAGTAATATAGAAAATATATTATTTTGTAATCATATAATTGTTGATGAGGTACAGTTTTTAACTGAAAAACAAATAGAAGAATTATGGATGATTAATAAGAAAGCAAATATTAAGGTTTCTTGTTATGGATTAAGAACTAATTTTAAGGGTGAATTATTTGCAGGTAGTGCTAGACTAATGGCTCTTGCTGATAATATTGTAGAGCTTGAGACTAACTCTTTATGTCTTTGTGGTGAAAAAGCTAAGTTTAATGCTAGAAAAGTAGATGGAGAATTTACCTTTAATGGAGAAGAAATAGAAATAGATGGGGCTAATAAAAAGATAGAATATGTTCCTTTGTGTGGAGCTTGCTATTATAAAAAAGTTTATACTAAGAAGAAAAAAGTAAAAGAGGAGATTGATGAATAATGAAATTAAGAGGTGGTAATTTGGGAGAAGTAGAAGTAGAATATAAGTTGCTATCAGAATACCCTTTTTTTGGTGATGAAAGACGACAAAACATTGTTAAAAAACTTGAAAAGTTATATTTAGAGCTTCAAGAAAAGAGTAAAAAAATAGATGTGAAACCTTTTCCACAAAATGATGGAAAGGTAGAAATACTTCCTGGTATGATTAGTCACAAATGCTCTAATTCTTTAGAATCGTTGAAAGGAATATCTCAGTATGGAATTCTAGCTAGTGAATGGTTTGGAAAAATAGAGAGCGAAAAAGAAGGCGTTTTTTGTACTTTTGTTAGTAGAATACATCAAGAAGATGGTTTGGATGATTTAAAAAAACAAAGTTTGGCTAAACAATTCAATCTTATAGATTTGAAATTTGAAAACGGAAAAGTTCTATTATTCTTTGATAGTACAAATCCTATTTTTAAACAATTATTGCATTTAGACTATTTTGAATATGAAAAGGTTAAGCAGCAAAGTCCTGAGAAAATTACAGAAATGTACTCAGAAGAAGAGATAGAATTATTTGATCAAGTAATTGAGCCCTTTTCTCCCTATGGCAAAGTTTTTCATGTAGAAGGTATGTTACCAAGGTGTGATTGGTCTGCAATTCCGGGAGGAATTCCTTCAAGTTTAGTAAATGGGATTTGTACCAAAAGCGAGAATTATGATAGTGAATATATAGAGTCGGTTGCAAATTTGTTTCCAAATGCTACTATCTTCAATGGAAGTTTAGAAATATTGCATCTTCCTAAACGAAAAGATAATACTCAGGAATTAATAAGAGAAACATTACAAGAAAAAGATGCAGTGTTATTAGATGATATGAAACAAACTAATGAAGAAAAAGAAACTATTAGTTTAAGAAGAAGATAATAGGTAAATTAGAAACTATTCTATATGCTTTTTGTGATTTTGAATAAATAAAAAATTGTTACATTTTAGTCAAATTGTGCTAAAATGTAGTTATGTCCTCGTAGCTCAGTAGGATAGAGCGATTGCCTCCTAAGCAATAGGTCGTTGGTTCGATTCCAATCGGGGACACCAGATAAATAGAAACTAGAGATTTCTAGTTTAGCGATAAATTGTTATTGTAAAAGGTGAAAATAGTGAAATCAGAAAATACAATAAAGGATAATGTTAATGAAATTTTACTAAATACAATTGGTATGTCTTATGATGAATATGAACAGCTTGACTTTGATGAACAACAAAAGATAATGGCTGAATATCATAAGAGACATCCAAGCAAAAGTAAAACTACTAATGTTATGATTGGCGGAGGAGATGACTCCTTATTTATTAAAACTAGTAAAGGGAAGAAAATTTTAACAACAAATGGCTATTATATAGCAGGAGAAACCTTGAAAGAGAATAAAGAAAGATGGGAAAACTCAATCAGAAAAGTTTATAGAAAAAAATAGATAATAAACAATTAATTATTTCAGTAGACATTTCTCTATGGAAATAGCTTGCCACTTATTAAGTTATTTACTTATTCTATATTTGTTATAGCTATTTGTAACTTTTATTCTAAATTTGTAGAACTATTTTAAACTTATCAGGGGAGTAAAAAAAGATGAATTATTTAAAATTTAATCAAGAATTAGATGAATATTTAGATAGTCATAAATATTCATTTTATCTTTATACATTAAAGTCTAATATAGAATTTTTAAAAGAAGCAAAGAAAAGGCTTGATCCTTTTAAAATTATAGGTAGTAATGAACTATGTTTAGAATGTAATCAATTTGTTGATGGAATGGAAACTCTTGATTTGGTAAGTGAGTTTTTAAACAGTATTGATAAACGTTATACTTATTACTTTGAAAGAAGTTTAAATGATGGAAGTTTTGGCTTTTGTGATTCTATTAATGACACTAAAGATTTTAGTAATAATGCCTATATCAGTAATAATAGAAATTTATATAATGTTGCTTTTAATGGTACTATAACTGATGGGAAAACTCTTATTCATGAATTTTTTCACTATTTGAATTTAGATTCTTATTTAGCTTCTCCTGTTTTTTCTGAACTTATTTCCATTTATATGGAAAACAAATACTTAGATTTTATTTATGAAAAAGGTTATTCCAAAAATGATATTGCTGTCAGTAGATTATTTAGATATCTTTCTTATAACTACTCTTGTAATAAATTATATAATGATAGCATTTTATTAAATATTAAAGATAAGATAGGTTATATAGATGAAGACAGTTATCAATTTATTATTGATTATAGAGAAGAACTTGATTTTCCTAATATGACTAAAGATGAATACTTATTTATTTTGCATACTTTAGTAAATGATATTAATGGCTTTGATAAGAATAATCCTAGAAAAAATATAAGATTTAGACCTGACTTTATATATAGATACTTTATTGGAACGGCATATAGTAGTTATTTATTAAAAGAAGAAGATAGCTTAGAAGATGTCTTATTATTAAATGATTCTTTAATCTATGATAAGAAATTACCTATACTTAAATGTGTTGAGTTGTTAGGAATTGATGAGGTTAATTTTGATGAGGCTATTAAAGCTACTAATGAGTATTATAAGCCATCAATTATTAGCTATAAATTGACAAATAAAAAGAAGATTTAAATTGACTAAGAAATATCATTTTGTTATAATAAGTCGTACTTAAGGGGGATAATATATGTTTGATAAAAATGAGTATTTGCAACAACTTGAAAATATAATGATAGATAAAATTATATGGACACTAGCTAATAATGATAAGACAAAGGCTTTGGAACTTTATTTTATGGTAACAAGGGAGCCTGATATAATTTTAGACTTAGCAGAAATTAAAAATAGAGATATTAGTTCACTTACAGCTGCTGTAGTACAGTATGGTAATAAAAGTTCCTATTATGCTAGAACTAATTTAAAATTACCATTTATTATCGATTCAAAGATAAGTGGTAAAATATTTGATAAGGACTATGACTATAAAAAGTTTTTATCTTCCTTATTATACTTAATAGAAATTGATGACAATAAATATTATAATATTACTATAGATGTTTTATATAACTATATTGCTAGTGTTTATTCGACTGTTCATTTTCGTAAATTAAGTCTTTTAGAAAGTAAAGAAAAATTAGTAGAAGCATTGACTCAGTTAGAAAAAGTGGTTAATAATGAGGATTATAAAATAACTAAACAAGATGTAGATTTATTAAATGAGTTGTATGATAATACTAGAATTATTAAAGACCTTCCAATAGTAAAAAAGGTCATAGATGCATCTACTAATGTAGATTATTCTTTACTTGCTAAATTTTTAGGACTTAATCCTTTAGAGTATCAATCTGTAAATGATTACTTTAATGGAGAAAAAATAATTGAGGATATAAAAAATAAGAAATACCCAATTGATGAACTTAATGTAATAAAGTTATTAGCTTTAAATATGAGTGTTGCACCAAACAATATTGGTATTTTTGCGTATATGAATTTAAAAATTAATCCTAGAAGACCAAACTTTTATAATGTTTTGAAATTTATAGAACTTTATGATCAATATACTGATGGTGAAAAGACTGTTAATTTTAATAAAATAGGAAAATATTTAAGACTTTCTAATAACTATATAGATGATAATAGCTACTATCATGATGATGTTGATGTCTTTAGAGAAATATATAAAGAATATAGAAAACAAAACTTTTCATTTAAAATAGAAGAATTTTGTAGTTATATAAATAGTATTAAAGAAGATGCTCATTTAGAAGAGGTAATAGCAAGATATAAGGTATTAGAAAATAGTACTGATTTTGATATTTATTCATTTTTCTATTTAATAGGAAGCAACAGTCATTCTCTTGATTTAGATAGATTTGCTCCATATATTCCTTATCTTTTGAAAACTAAAAGTGGTGAGAAGTTTTTTGCTCCAATATTATTAAAAGAAAAAGAAGCTATTAAACAGTTAGAAGATATATATACTAGTGATACTTTAAATAGATTATTACCACTTGCTTATAATTTAGCAGATGTATCTGATTATACAATTGGTAGCTATGCTAAAAGGTATGTTAAACCAGAAGATTATCAGAAATTTAGAGCAGTTTGTGATTGGTTAAGAAGTAAAAATGAAGATATTTTTAAAAATTCAATAGATAGTGAATTTAATGAAGCTAAAGATAGAGAACGGGCAAAAAAAGAAACCACTAGTTACTTTGTAAATTTACCTTTAAAGGAACTTAATGGTGCTACTACAATTAATAGTTATTATAAAAAAGTAGAAATACCTTTTGCTACAAAGAAAGGTAAAACACATACGTTAGGGTTAGCAATTATTAATGATTTATATCATTCTGTGTATTTAAAAAGACTAGATGATATTTGTCTAGTAGAAGCAAAAAAACTTATATGGCTAATGAAAGAGGAGCAAGAGTTAGGTAAATATATAGAAGCTAGAGGTTATACTTATAAACAAGCTTTTGATATTATTTCTATGGCTAGTAAAAAAATAGATGATGAAAAGGCTTTTTCGTTGCTAACTATAAAACTAGAGGAAGAAGTGAAAAATAAAGAGAGAAAAGAAAAATTAACAAAAGCTAGAAAATTCATTGATATACTTAAAAATGGTAGTTTTGATAGTATGACTAGCTTTTATGACTGTGTGGCAAAAGAGCATAATATATCTAGAAATGAACAAGCTTTATTGTTAAATGTTGCTATGGAAGATGAAGAATTAAGTGAAGTAATTAAAAAGAAAAAAATGGAAATTAAAGAGAAAAGGGCTCTTAAAAATAAAGAGCAGACTAGAAAAAAATTAGAGTATGATATTGGTAAATATGGTGAAGAAGCAGTTAAAGCTATGAGAACATTTGTTAAAAGTGATGATTTTACAATAAAGAAATTCTGTAAGACTGCTGGTATTAGTGAAAAAGACTTTAAGTTTTATAGAAGAATTTGTACCGAGATAGACGAAGATTTGGCAATTGAAGTTAATGATAAATGTATGGAAACTAGTAGAAAATTTATTATATTTATAATTAAGTCAGCTAGAGAAGTGGCTTTAGAAATGAAAAGATGTCATAAAGGAAAGGTACCATATGATTTATATAATCATTATGAAAAATATGGAGTTTCACCTCATTTAATAGCAGATATGTCATCAAGATTTGATAGAGTAAATGAAAGTAAATTAATAAATGATTATATGACTATTCATAATGCTATTTTTTCAAGCATTAGTGTTTCTAGATTAGAAAATATGAAAAGAAAAACATCAATTTATAGTGCTAATTTCTATTTAGAAAATAGGAGTGTTTCTTATAATAAAAAAGATATGGAACAGGCTACTCTTGATTTAAGTAATAAGGGTATACCACTTTATAGTGGAACTTTATATCAGGCTCTAGTTAGAATGAAAAATGACTCCAAAACTGGTAAAAAAATTTATACCAAGACAAAATAAAATAATTAGTAGTAATTATTTAGAAAATATAGTATTATTAGAGCAAGGAGGTAAATATTGTGTGTTTTCTATGGTTAATTATCTTTATAGTCTTAATTATTACTGAATTATTAACTATTAATTTAGTAACTATTTGGTTTGCTTTTGGAGCATTATTAGCTTTAGTAGTAGAAGTTAGTTTTAGTAATATAGTGTTAGATATTATCACTTTTGTTATAACTTCTTTTCTTCTTATAATATTAACTAAACCAATAATAGGTAGACTTAAAGTTAAGAAGGTAGAAGCTACTAATCTTGATATGGTAATTAATAAGATTGGTATTGTAACAGAAGATATTAATCAAGATAAAATTGGGGAAGTAAAAGTTCTTGGAAAAAGATGGAGTGCATATAGTAATACTGAATTAAAAAAAGATGAAAAAGTAAAAATATTATCTATTGATGGGGTTAAGCTCAAAGTAGAAAAAATAGGAGAGTGATAAAATGTTATTTATAATTTTAATAATTATTCTAGTAATAGTAATACTAGGAATCAAAGTAATACCACAATCAGAAGCAAAGGTAGTAGAACGTCTTGGTAGTTATAATGCTACTTTAGGAACAGGTCCACACTATGTAATTCCTTTTATTGATAGAGTTGCTAATACAGTAACTTTAAAAGAAATAGTAAAAGATTTTGCACCCCAACCAGTTATTACGAAAGATAATGTTACGATGCAAATAGATACGGTTGTTTATTTTCAAATAACTGATCCAAAACTATATACTTATGGGGTAGAAAATCCTATAAATGCTATTGAAAATTTAACTGCTACAACCCTTAGAAATATTATCGGTGAGTTAGAACTTGATCAAACATTGACATCAAGAGATATAATTAATTCTAAAATGCGATCAATTCTAGATGAAGCAACTGATCCTTGGGGCATAAAAGTTAATCGTGTTGAAGTTAAAAATATTTTACCACCTAGAGATATTCAAGAAGCAATGGAAAAACAAATGCGAGCAGAACGTGAAAGACGAGAGAAAATTCTTCAAGCAGAAGGTGAGAAGAAAGCAGCAGTCTTAATTGCTGAAGGGGAAAAAGAAAGTACTATTCTAAGAGCAGATGCTAAGAAAGAAGCAGAAATTAGAGAAGCTGAAGGTAAAGCTGAAGCTATTATGAAAGTAAAAGAAGCGGAAGCTGAAGGTATTAAATTAATTAAAGCAGCAAAAGCAGATGAAGCAGTATTAAAACTAAGAAGTTATGAAGCTATGGTTAAAGTAGCTAATGGTACAGCAACTAAGATAATTGTTCCTAGTGATTTACAAAATCTAGTAACTACTGGATCAATCTTAAAAGAAACAATTAAAGAAGAAAAAGATAATAAATAAGATAGCCATTACCTGACTATCTTTTAATGTGTCTATAATCGTTTAGAAAAATTAATAATTTTGATATGGTTAGTAGTTAAAAAGTTAATCTATAAAGTGAATTAAAAAAGTTTACTTTTTTAAATTCCTACTTTTAAAAGGAGATTTTGTATTTTCCGATATGTTTGATAAGAAGATTTATTAAATTACTCCTTCAATTTGTTAAATTGACAGGGTAAAATATGTCTAATTTGCAATTTTTCCTTTTTGCTTTCTAATTTTTATTGTGATAGATTAGGAGCGAAGGGAGGTGAACACAATCGATTTAGATGAAAAAATATCTTCAAGGCTTTCTAGATTAAGGGATAATCTTATTAAAAATGGTAAAGTAATACCTGGTACTACTGATACTATGTTTAAGATTGTTATGACCTCTTGTAAGTCTTATCTTACTTTTCTAATTAGTGAGTTTATTAATATTAACGAATCTGATTTAGTAAAAAAAATTATTATTCAAAATAATGAATTACCACTTAGTAATGCTAAAGAAAGAAAAAAGATATCAGACTTTATCGCTAAAGTTGATAAGTCTTTGATAAATTTTGAAATGAATAGTGAATACTTTGACGGATTACTAATTAGAAATCAAGCTTATCTTGGTAAAATTGAAGGTGAAAGTTTAAATGCTAGTGAAGATTATAGTAATATGCAACGATTCTTACAAGTAAACTTTAATGATTTTATCCATTTTAAAAGTGATAGTCCTATACTTGAATTTGTCTATACTGATATAGTTAATGGAGAAATTGAAATGGAAAATCTTAAAAAATATCATATCAGTCTTCCCAAGTTAGAAAAGAAATACTATAATGGTGATAAGTTAAGTAAACTTGAAAAAGCCTTACTTATTTTAAAACTTGATAAGATAAAAGACTTAGAAGAAATCAGCAAAGACAACTATATATAAGTCAAGTCTAAAATGATAGATTTTATGAAAAAGTTTGA
>ERZ825670.863-NODE-863-length-36898-cov-46.234346_pt1 | contig 36898 bp, 26 predicted proteins | sample MGYA00519929_ERZ825670 | MGnify/ENA primary metagenome ERZ825670 (study PRJEB31778, sample SAMEA3449207) | human gut metagenome | biome: human gut; feature: human-associated habitat; material: faeces | place: United Kingdom | collected 2010/2012 ...
ATTATCACTTTATTGGGTGTTGTTTGCATTTTGTATATATACTGCGTAAATCTGGTAAATTTCAAAGGACAAGGAAAACGGCACATTCATCACTTGTATCGGCATGAAAGGTGTTCTGCCTTCTGCTATACAGGTGTGGGGTATTGTTTATTTGTCCTTGGGCTTACCAGAGCCTCCCGTCAGATAAACGAACGGCTCCACACTTTCTTTTTGTTATAATCACATCACAGGAGCCGGGGTGTACCCTAATTCTTTCTGTTATGAGGAAACTGACAGTTTCTTTGGTGCTTGCGTGTGTCGCACTGTTTCTTTGCGGCAATGCGTTTGCCCAGCGCGGAGCATCGAGGACCATCACGACGACCCGTCTTGCGGGGGTGCAGGAGACCTTTGAGCATACGGAGGCCTTCAGTCTCGAGGTGGGACACGAGATGCTTGTTACGCCGCTGGTCGCCTCCGTCAAGGTGCTCTCGCGGAACAACGACGGAAAAACTTTTGAGAAGAAGACCTTTACGGGATCGGCCCGAACGGACATCCCGTCGGGGTTGGCCGGGAATGAGTATCTGGTCGGAAAGCTCATGGACGGCAAGCAGGTGGCTGCCATCGACGTGGATCTGCTCAAGGCGCAGGCTACCTACGATTTCTGCCGTGAGACGAATGCCGATCTGATCGTGCTTCCGCAGTTCAACATCCGCCACAAGATGCGCACGGTGCAGACGACCGACGTCGACGGCAATCCCGTGCAGGCCGAGGAGCCCGTGGAGCGGGACGGCAAGTATGTGATGATCGTCGAAATGGTCGGCTTTCCCGCCGTCTATACGGGATTCCGGGAAGGGACGCCCGAGGACAGCTGGATCAAAAGGCTGTTCAAGGAGGGGCAGATCGGAAACGAAGATGCGCTGATCCATGTCGAGGAGACCGTCAGCCGGACCAGGCAGTAACTTGTTCAGTCACCATTTTATTTACCATCAAAATTTTATGCCATGAAAAAAACATTTATTCTGCTTCTCGCGGCACTTTGTGCCGTACCTGTCGTCACGTTTGCGCAGAAAACGACCGTAACGCGCGTAAATCGTGAAAAGACCTACAAGACCAGCACGCATTCCGTAGATATCTGGTATCAGGGCGAACTCAACGTGGGATTCGCCACCGGCGGCAAACTTACGTGGAAGGATGGCGGCGACAGCGAAAAGACCAACTACTCGCGTCCGTTCATCTCGACCATCCACGGAGCGCGGATCACGCAGTACGGATTCGTCGGTCTGGGTGTCGGCGTGCAGTATGCCTACGGCAAGATGGACCCCGAATACGACGATACGTCGAACTGGGAGACGCTGATGATTCCCGTATTCCTCAATCTGAAGGGGTATTATCCCGTAACGGAGGAGCTTGCGCCCTACATCTCGATCAGTCTCGGCAGCAGCATCTGTGCCACGTCGTCCTATGGCGGTTCCGGCAGCGGCTACGGTTCATCGTGGAAGACCAAGCTCAAGGGCGGATTCTACGGCGAGTACGGCATCGGGCTCAACTACCGTCAGTTCAATTTCGGATTGGGACTTCAGCACCAGTCGATGAAGTTTTCCGAAACCTATGACGGCCGTACCGACGACGAGAAGGCCTCGGTCAATTCGTTTTTTGTCAAGGTGGGTCTGAAATTCTAATTGTGCACGGCGAAGAAACGTATTTTAGCTTTTCTTTTCTGTGCGGTCGCACTCACCTGGAGCGGTTGCTCGAAGGATGACGAAAGCCCCATTGACCTGTCGCAGCTTGTCGGGACCTGGGAGGTAACCCGCATGTATGACGAAGGTGAGTGGGATACCGATTACGGAGCCGAATACGGCTTTGTTGTGACGACTGAATTCCGCGAAGACGGAACGATGGTAACAACCCGGGAGGAGTACGGCAGCTCGAGCTCGATGTACGCTTCCTATATGGTCGAATCGCACTCGATTCTGGTTACGCCGTCCGGATCGACCGAACCGGAGGTGATGCGTATTGAGAAACTGACGGCTTTGGAGTTGATTCTGTCATCCCGATATCCCGGCACGAACTATACGGAGCGGGTTTGTTTCAGGCGAGTGCACTGACCTGACGGGTTGAAGAGCTGCCGCGGTGATGCTGCCGCGACAGATTGGTTGCTTTTTGGCGGCGGACGGGCCTCTGTGCGGTTCCGTCCGCTTTTTTGTGCCCCGGGCAGAGCAGGGACGGGGATCGGCTGTGCGACGTTCCGTAGAACAGCTGAAGGAACACGGGCCGTGGCGGCATTTCAGACCAAGCGGGAGAGGGGGCGGTCCGTGCGGTGCCTCGGTATCCGAAGGCGGCGACAGCGAAGTAGGCAAAGTGAGGGTAGGAGTGGCAGGCGGCAGCCGCAGCGGGGGAGGCGAGGTGAGGGTAGGAGTGACAGGCGGCGGCAACGAAGTAAGCGAGGTGAGGGTAGGAGTGACAGGTGGCCGCAGCGGGGCAGGCGCGGCACGAATAGGCGCGGCGCGGGTAGGCAAGGCCCGAATCGGTGAAACGGTGGACTGGATAAGGGTTGGCCGCGGCGATGTCGGCGGTGCGGGGATGATACAAAACGCCCGGCTTCCGTAAAGGAAGCCGGGCGTTGTCATGCCGGAGCTGAGGGGCATTACTTGCCCATGTAGTTCTTGATGTAGTGGTGGTGCGATCCCCAGCGCTCGAAGGCGGCGCGGTCGAGCTCCTCGCGGGCCGAGGGGTGTGCGACCGAGATCAGCAGGCGGGCACGCTCCTGCATGCTCTTGCCGTAGAGGTCCACGGCGCCGTATTCGGTGACGAACCAGTGGATGTGGTTGCGCGTCGTGACGACACCCGCACCGTCGAGCAGCGTCGGGCAGATCTTCGAGACGCCCTTGTTCGTTATCGACGGCATGGCGATGATCGCCTTGCCGCCCTTCGAGAGCGAAGCGCCGTAGACGAAGTCGATCTGACCGCCCACGCCCGACCAGAATTTCGTACCCAGCGAGTCGGCGCTCACCTGACCCGTCAGGTCGATCTGGAGAGCCGAGTTGATGGCCACGAAGTTGTCGTTCTTGGAGATCACGTAGGGGTCGTTCGTGTAGCCCACGTCCATCATCAGCACGCCGGGGTTGTCGTCGATGAAGTCGTAGACGGCCTGCGAGCCCATGAGGAACGTCGATACCATCTTGCCCGGGTCGGTCTTCTTGGCCTCGCCGTTGATGACGCCCTTCTCGACGAGCGGCAGCACGCCGTCGGCGAACATTTCGGTGTGGATACCGAGGTTCTTGTGGTTTCCGAGCTGTGCGAGCACGGCGTTGGGAATGGCGCCGATACCCATCTGCAGCGTGGCACCGTCCTCGATCAGCGCGGCGCAGTGCTTGCCGATGGCCGTCTCGATCTCGTTCGGCTCCGAGAACTTCGCCTCGATCAGCGGCGAGTCGTCCTGAACGAAAGTGTCGATCTTCGACATCGGGATCATCGCCTGGCCGAACGCACGCGGTACGTGCTTGTTCACTACGGCGATCACATGGTCGGCGCACTCGACGGCGGCCAGCGTGGCATCGACCGACGTGCCCAGCGAGACATAACCGTGCTTGTCGGGCGGGCAGACCTGGATCATCGCCACGTTGCACGGCACGGCGCCGCAGCGGTAGAGCTTCTGCGTCTCGCTCAGGAAGACCGGAATGTAGTCGGCGTAGCCGCTCTGCGTCACCTTGCGGACGTTCGATCCCACGAAGAAGGAGTCGAGCTGGAAGATGCCCTCGAACTTCGGATCGGCGTAGGGTGCCGGGCCTTCGGTGTGCAGGTGGTGGATGTGGACGTTTTTCAGTTCGCCGGCCTCACCGCGTGCGCACATGGCCTTGATGAGGCATTGGGGAGCCGATGCGACCGAGCTCAGATGCACGTGATCGCCCGATTTGATGACCTTGACGGCCTCCTCCGGAGTGGTAAAGTGAATGGGAGTTAACATACCGTGTAGTTTAAGTTTATAGGGTTAGTTGAAACTATTTGCGTTTGACTTCTACCTGTTCGTATCCCTCGACGATGTCGCCGACGCGCACGTCGTTGAACGACTCGATGTTCAGACCGCAGTCCTGGCCCATGGTGACCTCCTTGACGTCGTCCTTGAAGCGCTTGAGCGAGCCGAGCTTGCCCGTGTAGATGACGATGCCGTCGCGGATGACACGGATCGGCGTCGTGCGCGTGAGGCGTCCTTCGCGGACGATGCAGCCGGCTACGGTGCCGACCTTCGAGATCTTGAAGATCTCCATCACCTCGACCGACGCGACGATCTCCTCCTTCATCACCGGCTCGAGCATGCCCTCGATGGCATCCTTGATGTCGTTGATCGCATCGTAGATGATCGAGTAGAGGCGGATTTCGATCTCCTCCTTCTCGGCGAGCTTGCGCGCGGCGGCCGACGGACGCACCTGGAAGCCCACGATGATGGCGTTCGAGGCGGCGGCCAGCAGCACGTCGGACTCCGAAATCTGACCCACGGCGGCGTGGATGACGTTGACCTGCACGCTCTCCTTCGAGAGTTTGATGAGCGAGCCCGACATGGCCTCGATCGAGCCGTCGACGTCGCCCTTGACGATGATGTTCAGCTCCTTGAACGAGCCGATGGCGATGCGGCGTCCGATCTCGTCGAGCGTCACGTGCTTCTGGGTCATGATGCCCTGCATGCGCTGCAGCTGCTCGCGCTTGTTGGCGATCTCGCGTGCCGAACGGTCGTCGTCCATGACGTTGAACGTATCGCCGGCCTGCGGCGCACCGTTCAGACCCAGCACCTGCACGGGGGTCGAGGGACCCGCCTCGGTGACCTTCTTGCCGTTCTCGTTGAACATCGCCTTCACACGGCCCGTGTAGGTGCCCGAGAGCACCACATCGCCGATGTGCAGCGTGCCGTTCTGCACGAGGACCGTCGCCACGTAACCGCGGCCCTTGTCGAGCGTCGACTCGATGACCGTACCCACGGCCTTCTTGTTCGGGTTGGCCTTCAGGTCGAGCAGTTCGGCCTCGAGCAGCACCTTCTCGAGCAGCTTGTCGAGGTTGATGCCCTTCTTGGCCGAAATCTCCTGATCCTGGTACTTGCCGCCCCACGACTCGACCAGGTAGTTCATCTGTGCGAGCTGCTCCTTGATGTGGTCGGGGTTGGCATTTGGTTTGTCGATCTTGTTGATCGCGAAGACCATCGGCACGCCGGCGGCCTGGGCGTGGTTGATCGCCTCGATGGTCTGCGGCATGACGTTGTCGTCGGCTGCGACGATGATGATCGCCACGTCCGTGATCTTCGCACCGCGCGCACGCATGGCCGTGAAGGCTTCGTGGCCCGGCGTATCGAGGAAGGTGATCTTCTGCCCGTTGAGCTCCACGCTGTAGGCACCGATGTGCTGCGTGATGCCGCCGGCCTCACCCTCGATGACGTTCGTCTTGCGGATGTTGTCCAGCAGCGAGGTCTTACCGTGATCGACGTGTCCCATGACCGTGACGATCGGCGGACGCGGCACGAGGTCCTCCTCCTTGTCGCCCTCGTCGGCGATCGCCTCCTGAATCTCGACGGAGACGAACTCGACCTTGAAGCCGAACTCCTCGGCCACGACCACGAGCGCCTCGGCATCGAGCCGCTGGTTGATCGAAACCATCAGTCCGAGGTTCATGCAGGCCATGATGACCTCCGTTGCCGGGACATTCATCATCGTGGCCAGCTCGCTCACGGTCACGAACTCCGTAACCTTGAGTACCGAACGCTCCTGTTCCTCGCGTTCGATCTCCTCGTGCATCCGCTCGTGCACGGCTTCGCGCTTCTCCTTGCGGTATTTCGACGCCTTGGTCTTGGCGCCCTTGGCCGTCAGGCGGGCCAGCGTATCCTTGATCTGCTTCGATACCTCCTCGTCGCTCACTTCGGGGCGCACGACGGGTTTCGGCGCGTTGTTCTTGTTCTTGTTGCGGCGGCCTTCGCCCGGCTTGGGCTGGTTGTTCTGTCCGGGGCGGTTCTGTCCGCCCTGGCCGGGCCGGTTCTGACCGCCCTGGCCGCCCTGCTTGCCGCCGCCCTGCGAGCCGCTCTTCTGGGCCTTGCTGACGTCGACCTTCTCCTTCTGCAGGCGCTTGCGCTTGTGCTTGCCGCCCGGTACGAAGCCCGAAACGTCCATCGTGCCGAGGACCTGCGGGCCGGTGAGCGTGGCCACCGTCGGACGGAAGATGTTGTCCTTCGGCGCTTCGGGCTGCGGCGCGGCGGGCTTTTCGGCTGCGGGCGCGCTTACAGGCTGCCCTGCGGCGGGGCGGGGCGTCTCCACGGCAGGTGCCGCGGGCTTTTCGGCCGCGGGTGCGGCGGGGGCTGCGGCCGGTTCACGGACCGGTGCCGCCTCCGCCCTGGGCGCCGGAGCGGCTGCCTCGGCTGCCGGCTTCGGCTCTTCGCGGTGCTCCGCGGCGGGTGCGGCCGCCTGAGTTGCGGGCGCCGCCGGGGTGGCGGGACGGGCGGGTGCCTGCGCCGGCGCCTCCGTCCGTTGCGGTGCGGCGGCCGGAGCGGGTGCCGGGGCGGGTTTGGCCTTGGGTTTGGGCGAGAGGTCGATCTTGCCGAGGAACTTCGGCTGCGGAATCTCGTCCTTGACGCTGATGACGTTGCTCTTGATGACGACCTCCCGTTCCTCCTCGCGCTCGTGCTTTTCAGCCTCTTCGAGGGTGATGGTCGTCTGCTTCTGGGAGATGCGCTCGCGCACCGAGTTGCGGGCGCTCGCGGAACTGCGGTTCGATCCGAACTCCTTTTCCAGCACGGCATACGTGGCGGCGTCGACCAGCGTGTTGGGCGACCCGTCGCTCTTGATGCCCTTCTTGTGCAGGAAGTCCGTGATGGTGTTCAGTCCCACGTTGAACTCCTTGGCAACCTGAATGAGCCTTAATTTTCTTTCGTTACCCATATTGTGTGTTCTCCTTTCTTTTCTGTACGGTTACTCTTCGAATTCGGCCTTCAGGATCTCGACCACCTTCTGGGCCTGCTCCAGCTCCAGATCGGCACGTGCGGCGATCTCCTCAACGGGCAGCTCCAGCACGCTCTTGGCCGTGTCGCAGCCGGCGGCCTTCAGGGCGTCGATGATCCAGCCGTCGATCTCGTCGGCAAATTCGGTGAGTGCCACGTCCTCCTCCTCGACCTCGCGGTAGACGTCGATGTCGTAGCCCGTGAGCATCTTCGAGAGCCGGATGTTCAAACCGCCCTTGCCGATGGCCAGCGATACCTGATCGGGCTTGAGGTAGACCGAAGCGGTCTTCTTCTCCTCGTCGATGGTGATCGACGAGATCTTCGCGGGGTTGAGCGCGCGCTGGATCATCAGCTGCGGGTTGGTCGTGTAGTTCACCACGTCGATGTTCTCGTTGCGCAGCTCCTTGACGATCGAGTAGATGCGCGAGCCCTTCATGCCGACGCAGGCGCCCACCGGGTCGATGCGCTCGTCGTAGGACTCGACGGCCACCTTCGCGCGCTCGCCCGGGATGCGCACGATCTTCTTGATGGTGATCAGGCCGTCGAAGATCTCCGGCACCTCCTGCTCGAAGAGCCGCTCGAGGAACTGGTTGGCCGTGCGCGAAAGGATGATGCGGGGCTGGTTGTTGTTCATCTCCACGGACTTGACGATCGCCTTGATCGTGTCGCCCTTGCGGTAGAAGTCGTTGGGTATCTGCTCGGCCTTCGGGAGGATCAGTTCGTTCTCCTCGTCGTCGAGGATCAGCACCTCCTTCTTCCACACCTGGTAGACCTCGCCGGTGACGATCTCGCCGACCTTCTGCGAATACTTCTCGTAGAGGTTGGCCTTCTCCAGATCGAGGATGCGCGAGGCGAGGTTCTGCCGCAGCGACAGCACGGTGCGGCGTCCGAACGACGCGAGCTTGATCTCATCGGCATATTCGTCGCCGATTTCGTAGGTCGGGTCGATGGCCTTGACCTCCGACACGGCAATCTGCATGTTGGGGTTCTCGACGGCGCCGTCCTCGACGACGGTGCGGTTGCGCCAGATTTCGAGGTCGCCCTTCTCGGGGTTGATGATGACGTCGAAATTCTCGTCGGTTTCGTACTGCTTCTGCAGCGCGTGGCGGAAGACATCCTCCAGCACGCCGATCATCGTCGATTTGTCGATGTTCTTCAGCTCCTTGAACTCGGCAAAGTTGCTGATGAGATTGAGATTTTCCATTGCTTGTCGTTTATCTTTTTTCGGTTTTACGCATTATTTGAAGTCGAGGTACTCCTTCGTGTAGCGGACCTCGTCGTAGGGGTAGCGGCGCGTGACCTTCACCAGCTGCTTGCGCTTTTTGCCCTCGACGGCCTGTTTCTCCTCGTAGGAGAGGGTGATGCCCTCCCCGTCGGCAGCCTCGAGCAGGGCCAGGATCTTTGTGCCGCTGGTGAGCAGCACCTCGACCGGGCGGCCCACCGTCTTGAGGTATTGGCGCAGGCACCGCAGCTCGGAGCCGATGCCCGCCGAGGTGACCGTCAGCGAGAAGTCCTCCACGTCGCGGTCGAACTGCTCCTCGACGGCGCGGCTCAACGCCGCGCAGGCGTCGATGTCGACCGACGTGTCGCTGTCGATCGTCAGCTCGATGTCGTTGCCGGGCGTTGCGGTGCATCCCACCACGAACATGTCCGTGCCTTCGAGGTGCCGCCGGGCCGCTTCGATGATCTTTTCAGTCTCTATCATGGTTTGTGTTTCAGTCGTGTATCAGTACGAAATAAGGGGACATTGCGTCCCCTTACCTCGTTGCGTCCGTCTTTCGACACGGCAAAGATAGAAAAAAAATCCGACATGCCAAATCCGGACGTGAAATTTATTCCTCTTTCGTGCGGGATTCGTAGGGTTTGATGATGCCCCGCTTCGATTCGCGGATGAATTGCAGCAGGTTGTCGCGCTCGGGGCTCTGCGGCACCGTCTGCTCGACCTCGTTGCAGCCGTTCAGGTAGTTCAGCCCGCTCTGGAAGAGGATGCGGCACGCCTCGTGGATCTCGGCGATGCGCTCCGGCGTGAAACCGCGGCGCGACAGCCCCACGCGGTTGATGCCGGCGAAGCGCAGCGTGTCGTTGCGCACGATGACGTAGGGCGGGAGGTCCTGCGAGAGCAGCGCCCCGCCCTGGACCATCGAGTGGTCGCCGATGTGCGTCCACTGGTGCACGGCGGCGTGCCCGCCGATGACCACCCAGTCGCCGACGTGCACCTCGCCTGCGAGCGATACGCGGTTGGCGATGACGCAGTGGCTGCCGATCACGCAGTCGTGGCCCACGTGCACGTAGGCCATCAGCAGGTTGTGCGAGCCGATGCGCGTCGTGCCCGTCGACTTGGTGCCGCGGCTGATGGTGATGTATTCGCGGATGTCGTTGTAGTCGCCGATCTCGCAGGTGGTCTGCTCGCCCGCGAACTTCAGGTCCTGGGGCAGGCACGAGACCGAGGCGGCGGTGTGGATGCGGCATCCCTTGCCGATGCGTGCGCCGTCGTGAATCACGGCGCCGGGGCCGACCCAGCAGTCGTCACCCAGCACGACGTCGCCGGCGATGCAGGCGAAGGGTTCGACCGTCACGTTGTTTCCGAGCTTGGCGTCGGGGTGGACATAGGCCAGTTTGCTTATCATGGGCAATCTATTTTTTGTTCTTGACGATCTGGGCCATCAGCTCGGCCTCGCAGGCGAGCGTCTCGCCGACGAAGGCCTTGGCCTCGACCAGGGCGACGCCGCGGCGGATGGGTTCCAGCAGGCGGATTTCAAATTGGAGCGTATCGCCCGGCACGACCTTGTGCTTGAATTTCGCGTTGTCGATCTTCATGAAGTAGGTCGAGTAGTTTTCCGGATCGGGGACGCTGCGCAGGACCATGATGCCGCTGCACTGGGCCATGGCCTCGACGATCAGCACGCCCGGCATGACGGGCTCCTCGGGGAAGTGTCCCACGAAGAAGGGCTCGTTCATCGTGACGTTCTTGATGCCGGCCACCGAGGTCTCGTCGCAGTGGAAGATGCGGTCGACGAGCAGGAACGGCGGACGGTGGGGCAGCATGCGCCGGATGGCGTTGATGTCGTAGAGCGCCGGCTTGCGGCAGTCGTAGGTGAAGCGGGGCTTCTCGCCGGCCTTGCGGATGGCGTGCTTGAGCTGTTTCATGAACTCCGTGTTGGCGAAGTGCCCCGGGCGGGTGGCCCACACGCGGCCCTTGATGCGCACGCCCAGCAGGGCGAAGTCGCCGAGCAGGTCGAGCAGCTTGTGGCGGGCCAGCTCGTTGTTGCAGCGCAGCTCGAGGTTGTTCAGGTAGCCCGCCTTGATCTCGATGTCGGGCTTGTGGAAGATCTGCTTGAGGTGGTCGAGCTGCTCTTCGGGAATGGGGTTCTCCACGACGACGATGGCGTTGTCCAGGTCGCCGCCCTTGATGAGGTTCATCTTGATGAGCGGTTCGAGCTCGTGCAGGAAGACGAACGTGCGGCAGGGGGCGATCTTTTCGGCGTAGTTGTCGCCGGGGTTGAACGTGGCGTACTGGTTGCCGATGACCTTCGAGTTGTAGTCGACGTGTACCGAGACGGAGAACTCGTCGTCGGGGTAGAGGATGATCGCCACGCCCTTTTCGGGGATCGTGTAGACCATCTTTTCGGTGACGTGGTAGTAGTTGCGTTCGGCCTCCTGCTCGACGGTGCCGACGCGGGCGATGGCCTCGGCGTATTCGCGGGCCGAGCCGTCCATGATGGGGGTCTCCTGTGCGTCGATGTCGATCAGCGCGTTGTCCACGCCCGAGGTCCAGAGTGCCGACATGATGTGCTCGATGGTGCAGACGCGGTGGCCGCCGGCCTCGATGGTCGTGCCGCGCGAGGTGTCCACCACGTTGTCGCAGCTGGCGGGAATTATGGGTTGTCCCTCGAGGTCGGTGCGGCGGAATGCGATGCCGTACCCGGCTTCGGCGGGATTGACGGTCATGGTCACCTTAACCCCCGTGTGAAGGCCTTTGCCCGAAAACGAGATGGGGGCCTTCAGCGTTTGTTGTTTGGTTGACATAAGCAGGTTGAGTATTTTATTTGCGCGCAAAGATAGCAATAATTCGGCAAAAAACGCTACTTTTGCCCAAAATTCAGACGCACCGCAATGACACAGCCCTCCCCGCAGGAACGGCGGACTTCCGCCCGGCGTCCGCGCCTCAACCTGCCGTTCGACAACCGGCGGCAGGATGCCGGCACGTGGGCCTACGAGCACCGTGTGGGGCTGTGCGTGACGCTGATCGCGTACCTCGTGCTGATGATCGTCTTCGTCTCGTCGAAGATCGTCGTCGGACGCCGCGCCTCGACGCAGGGGATGTACATCGACGTGGAGACGCTCACCGAGCTCGAGCAGGAGCGCGACCGCCTCGAGGAGGAGGTGCGCCGGCGGCAGGAGCAGCAGCAGAGCGTCGACTGGCGGAGCATCCGCAACCGCGTCTCGAACGAGAACGCCCTGCTCGACGAGCAGCTGCGCGACGACCGCGGGACGAACGTCGCGGAGATCAACGAGGCGGCGGCCGAGGCGGCCGAACGCATGCAGGCCAACCGCGAGGCCTACGAGCTGGGGCTGGCCGAGGAGCAGGCCATCCTGGCCCGCCGGGGCCGCAAGGAGGGGGACCAGGTGCAGGACACGAAGGCCAAGGGGCGCGTGACGGTCTCGTTCTCGCTGGTCAACCCCGTGCGCACGTCGCGGCGGCTCGACATGCCGGTCTACCTGTGCGAGGGGGGCGGCGAGGTGACCGTGTCGATCACGGTGGACCGTGGAGGCCGGGTCACCGGGGCAAAAGTCGTCGAGGGGGGCGACGACTGCATGCGCGAAACGGCGCTGCGGGCCGCCCGCAACTCGCTCTTCAACATCGATCAGACGGCCCCTGCCCGTCAGCAGGGCACCATCACCTACATTTTCATCCCGCAGTAGTCGGGGCCTTTCCCGTCGGCGTCCGGTCCTGTTCCGTGTCGATCCCGGACCGGGGTGCGGTCTGCGGATGTCGGTTTTCCGGGCGATTTCATCCGGATGTAGCGCGGATTTTGCAGGATTTTTTTTAACTTTGCATCCAATCGTGCCGTCCTGCAGAGGACGACACGGGGCGCATGGCAACGGGCGCGTCCGCAGGCCCGCGCATCCGGCCGCCGGGCCGCCGTGACGAATCGTCGCGGGATGCGTGCGACGGTGGGGCGGCAGGAGCCACGGCGGGGGCGGCCTGCCGGCGGTCCGGAAACGGCCCGCGCCCGCTCCGGAAGCAGCCGGCGGAAAGTGCCTCTGAAACGGGCTGAAGCTCTCCGGAAGGGGAGTCGGGGCCGCCGCGGAGGCGGATTTTGTAAAACAACGGAAAACGGGAAGATGATCGATATCAGTGGTGAAAATTTCGTTCTGGTAGGGGCTCTGCTGCTCTTTGTGGCCGTGCTGGCCGGCAAGGTGGCCTATCGCTTCGGCGCACCGGCCCTGCTGCTGTTCCTCGGCGTCGGCATGCTCTTCGGCTGGGACTTTATCTCCTACCGGTCGGCCGACATGACGCAGTTCCTGGGCATGATCGCCCTGTGCATCATCCTCTTCACGGGCGGCATGGACACCAGTTTCGAGGAGATCAGGCCCGTCATCGGGCCGGGTATCGTGCTGGCGACCGCCGGTGTGATCGTGACGGCCTTCATCCTGGCCGGCTTTGTGTGGCTCATTGCGCCGTGGATCGGCGTGGAGATGCCCTTTGCGCTGGCGCTGCTGCTCGCCTCGACCATGTCGTCGACCGACTCGGCGTCGGTCTTCTCGATCCTGCGCAGCAAGAAGACGGGACTCAAGCAGCATCTGCGGCCCCTGCTGGAGCTCGAGAGCGGTTCGAACGACCCGATGGCCTACATGCTCACCGTGCTGCTCATCGGGGTGCTTTCGAGCGGATCGAGCCATACGGGCTTCGGGGCGAGTCTCCTCTTTTTCCTCGTGCAGATGGTCGTCGGCGCCCTGTCGGGCTACCTGATCGGCCGCCTTGCGGTGTGGACGATCAACCGCATCGGGCTGGTCAACCATTCGCTCTATTCGGTGCTGCTGCTGGCCTTCATCTTCTTCTCGTTCGCCTTCACGGACCTGATCCGCGGCAACGGCTACCTGGCCGTCTACCTCTCGGGACTGGTCGTCGGCAACCACAAGATCGCCCAGAAACGCACGCTGACGGTCTTCTTCGACGGCTTCACGTGGCTCATGCAGATCATCATGTTCCTCACGCTGGGTCTTTTCGTCAACAGCAACGAACTGTTCCAGCCCGAAGTGCTGCTCCTCGGCGGCGCCGTCGGGGTGTTCATGATCTTCGTGGCGCGGCCCGTGGCGGTCTTCGCCTGTCTGGCACCCTTCCGCCGCTTCACGACCCGGGCGCGCCTCTACATCTCGTGGGTCGGGCTGCGCGGCGCCGTGCCGATTCTCTTTGCCATCTATCCGCTCATGGACCATATCGAACATGCCGAACTGCTCTTCAACGTGGTCTTCCTCTCGACGATCATCTCGCTCGTGGTGCAGGGTACGACCGTCAGCGGCATGGCCAACCTGCTCGGGCTGGCCTACGAGGAGAAGGAGTCGGCCTTCGACGTGAACATGCACGAGGACATGAAGTCCGCACTGACGGAGGTCGAGGTCAACGAGACGATGCTCGAAGGCGGCCATACGCTCAAGGATATCACCCTGCCGGAGAACACCCTCGTGATGATGGTCTGCCGCAACGGCGAGTATTTCGTGCCGCAGGGCAAGACGGAGCTTCAGGTCGGCGACAAGCTGCTGGTCATCACCGACCGCAGCGAGGAGCTCGAATCGACCTACAAGGACCTGGGCATTCGGGACGTGATGAAACTCGGATAGCAGCTCCGCGGCCGCAGCCGCATGCGGAGCACAGGATTGGGACCCAAGCAAGATTAAACCGATAACAACGAAGAATCCATACCGCCGTGCAGTCCGCCGGATTGCGCCGGTGCTTACGCTCGTCCTTGCGCTGGCGTTCGGCCTTGTGCTGGTCTGCTGCGCCGGGTCGGAGGCGGATGCCGGAACGGCGACCGACGACTTTTGCCGCCGCCTCGACTCGCTCTCGGCCGAAGGACGCCATTCGGAACTGGTTGCCGAGGCCGTGCCCGCCTATGCCGCCGTGCGGGAGTCGGGCGACGCCGCCGCGCGCCTGCGCATCGGCTGCCGCATCGGCCGGGCCTATTACTGTCTGTTCGATCCGGACTCGATGTACCGCTACTTCGACGACGCGACCGCCGGGCGGACTCCTCGGGCATGAGCCACGAGCGCATCATGATGCTCAACACGATGGGGGTCTTCAACATGGTGAACGCCATCAACTACAGCCAGGCGCTCGACTACTTCTACCAGGCGATGAACCTCGCCTCCGAGAGCGGCGACCGGGGCGACTACTACCGTTCGCTGACCAACGTCACCATCATCCACTACTACCGCCGCGATCCCGAAGGGCTGGAGACGGCCCGCGCCATCTACGACTACGGACGCGAGAACGGCGATGCCGCGCGCGAGTACACCGGGGCGCTGATGCTGGCCTACATGTACCACACGCTCGGCAATGACCTCGAGGCGCTCAAATACGTCGATATTGCCCTGGAACATCCCGAATATGCGACCGGTACGGGAAGTCCCGAGCCGCTGCATGCCTGCGTGCTGGCGTCGCTCGGCCGCGACGGCGAGGCCGAGGAGATTTTCCGCCGCTGCATCGGCGACCCCGCGACCGAGAACACGATCCTGCTGGAGGCCCTCTCCGAATACGGGCGCTTCCTGGCGGCCCGCGGCCGGCTGCAGGATGCTGTGCGCTGCTTCCTGCGCGGACTGGATATCACGGAGGAGTATCACCTCTATTTCTACGGCCATGCGATCTACCGCGATCTGGCCGACATCTACTCCCGTCTGGGCCGTTACGATCGGGCCGTGAACTACCTGAACGAATACCAGCGGATTACCGACGACGTGTTCAATGTCGAGCGCGAGCGTTCGTTCAACGCCCTGCTGCGCAACTTCGACAGACAGACCGCCCGGGTGAAACTCCAGCAGAAGGACATGCAGATCATGCGGCAGAAGCAGGGCATCGGCCTGATTGCCGGGGCGCTGCTCGTCGTGCTGGTGCTCGCCGCGGCCATCTATACGAACTACCGGCTGCGCGACAGGATGTACCGCCGGCTGGTCATCAAGTACAACGACATGCTGCGCCGCGAACAGGCGCTGCAGGAGGCCGGACGCAAGGAGGCCGACGCCGAGGACGGGAAGCTGCGGGAACTGTTCGGCGAGCTGGACCGGATGATGACCCAGGAGCGGCTCTACGAGCGCAAGAACCTCACCATCGAGGAGGCGGCGCGGCTGCTCGGCACCAACCGGGGCTACCTCTCGCGGGCGGTCAACTCGTTCGCCGGGGTCTCGTTCAACGCCTACGTGAACTCGTTCCGCATCAAGGCGGCCGTCAGCGCCCTCTCCGACCGCGCCGACACGACGCCGATCAAGGTGCTGGCCGACAGGCTGGGCTACAACAACCTCACGTCGTTCTACAACAATTTCTTCAAGGAGACCGGCGTGCCGCCCTCGAAATTCCGGCAGGAGATCCGCCGGCTCGGCCCCGATGCGGCGGACCTGGCCTGAATGTGCGCGCCCGAGGTTTCAAAATCGGGAAAATGTACGGATTTTATAAAAAAAGAAGCCCCCGGAACAGCCTCCGGGGGCTTTTAATTCGTAATTTTGTTCTGAAGCAATGCGAATGCTGAAACCCCTTAAATTATCAAAACATGAAATAATTCTACTATCTGGCTGTGTTCTCCTTGCTCGCGTTGGCGCTTGCCTCGTGTAAGGATGACAAGGATGAAACTCCGGCGGCGAAGATCACCGTCAACGAGCAGGTACTTGCCTTCGACTGCGAGGAGTCCGCGCAGAACTTCACCTTCGAGTCGACCCTGAAGTGGACGATCGAGTGCGGCGCCGCCGACTGGCTGACCGTCTCCCCGCTCGAGGGCAAAGGCGGTACGGTCACCGTATCGGTGGCTGTTGCGGCGAATCCCTCCGCCACGCCACGTTCGGCCTCCTTTTTTATCCGGAGCATGGCCGAGCAGGTCGAGATCACGGTGAACCAGGCGGATGACGAAGGGGCACACCTGCTCACCTTCGCCGAGGATTTCAAGGCATATCTCGTGGAGAATTTCGATACCGACGGCGACGGTGAGATCAGCCGCGACGAAGCGGAGCTCATCACGGCGATCGAGTGCGAGGACCTGGGCCTCACCTCGCTCGAAGGCGTGCGCAACCTGACGAACCTGCAGACGCTTCATTGCAGCTACAACGCCATCGAGACGCTCGACGTGAGCGGCATGACCTCGCTGACGGAGCTGCTCTGCGACCACAACCTCATCACGGACCTCAACGTCTCGGGCTGCTCCTCGCTCAGCAGCATCGAGTGCAACTCCAATGCGATCGGCGAGCTGAACCTGGCCGACTGCCGCAACACGCTGACCACGATCACGTGCAACGAGAACAAGCTCGCGCGGCTCGACCTGACGAACTTCGACAAGCTCTTCCACCTGAACTGCGACGACAACCAGCTTACGGAGCTGCTCGTCGACGGCTGCACGGCCCTCACGTCGGTTGACTGCGCCAGCAACCAGCTCACGACGCTCGACTTCCGTCAGACTCCCCTGATCGGCGAGGTCTATTGCAGCAACAACCAGCTCACGTCGGTGCTCTTCCCCGAGAACTCCATGATGGGCACCTTCGAGTGCGGCGGCAACCAGCTCACCACCATCGACCTGCGCAACTGCCCGCACCTGGCTTCGTTGACGCTGGCCATGAACAAGCTCACCTCGTTGAGTGTCAACTACCTCAAGGACCTGACGTTCATCGACTGCACCTACAATTCGCTGCGGAGTCTGGACCTGACCAACCTGCCGAGCATGAACTTTGTCCACTGCGACAACACCGGCATGGAGGTGCTCTACCTGCGTGACGACATCAACTACGGCGAGGTGTCCGTGGATGAGGAGACGAAGATAGAGTATCGCTCCGCAGGCCGCGATTTCGAGGATGTGGAGTCGGGCTGGGGCGATACCGAGCTTGACCCGTGGAACAACTGATGCGGCGGGCAGAGCGTGTGAAATCATGAAAAAAGTCGAATTAAAAAGAATCCATTGAAAATGAAACGTGCAATAAATCATCTGCTGGCCCTGGCTCCGGCGCTGCTTCTGATGGCCTCGTGCGAAACGGAGCCCGACCGTGTCGGCGGCGGGCGGCAGGAGCGGGTGCTCCTGGTATCATCCGAGAATGTGGATACCCGGACGACGATCGACTACGAACTTTCGGACTATTCGCATCTGGTGTGGAATGCCGGCGATCAGGTGGCCTACGTCACCGACGTGGACTACGACGTGGCTTCCGTCGCCGAGGTCAGGGAGGGAAGTTTCGAGGCGAAGGTGCCGGCAGAATACGGCGAGGGGAACAAACTCTTCATACTCTATCCGTCGGACGGCCTCGAGGGGCTCAACGTGGACAAGATGAAGATGGAGCTTCCGGCGGAGCAGCATCAGGACACGCTCGGTTCGACCCGTGGCGTGGTGGTGCCCATGTATGCAGTTGCGGATATTCCGGGAGAGGGGGTGAACACAATGAAGGTGCGTTATGAATTCCCGGCCGCAACGCTCCGCTTCCGCATCGAGTCGCAGGAGCACAAGCTCGAAAAGGTGCTCTCGGTGACGATGACGGCCCAGGACCCGATCGGCGGTTCGATGATCTTCTCGCGTCCGTCGAACGTCATCAAGCTCATCAAGCCGGTAAGCGAGGTGAAGGTGGTCGTCGACAAGCCTGCCACGATCGAGAAGGGCGGCTACCTCTACATGAAGGTGATGCGCGGCACGTACAGCAACGTCACGGTTGCGGTCACGACGGACCAGAACACCTATCTGTTCGAGAACGGTACGTTCGATCTGACCGATCCCGATGCGTCGCTCTTCAAGGTGAACCTGTCGCTCGACGCCAGCAAGGTTGAGCCCAAGACGCTCTATTACAAGGAGATTTCCGAAGGCGAGGTCTTTACGGCGGATGCCAAGTACCTGATTGCCCACAAGAATTCCGATACGGAGTATCACGTGGCCGCCAGCTTTTCGACTTATTACCTGTCGCGCAAGACGTTCGAGGCGGACGAGAACGGCATCGAGGCGACGAGCGACGTGTCGCAGTACGCCTTTACGATCGCACCCGTCGAGGGTACGGAGTATGTGACGCTCTACAGCGAGGCGGTGAGCAATTCGGCACCCTCGGCCATGTACGGCAAGGGCTATGTGGGCTCTCCGGCTACGTCCTACGTCGATCCGGGCCACTTCGTCCGGGGTTCGGAGGAGGATTTCGACAATCCCGCAGCGCCGCTGCGCTACTACTGGAAGATCACCTTCGAGGACGGACTTCCCGTTATCGGTAGCGTGCAGGTCGACGGCTATCGAATCGCTTACGAATTGTGGGGCATGCAGTTTGCACCCTGCAGGAGCAGCAATACCGATACGGAACCGATCGTGATCCTGAAATTCGAGGAGTAACGTATCTTTCCGAATCGTTTGGGGGCGGGCGTCATCCGGTATGCGGATGGCGCCTGCCCCCGTTTTGTCCGTCGGGCTGCTCGCTCCCGGCCGGCTCTTCGTTGCCTGTTCTCCCGTTTCGCTCCCGTCCGTCTCCGCCCTGCGATGCGGTCGGTTCCTCCATCTCCGCCCTGCGGTCGGTCCCTGTCCGTCTCCACCCTGCGATGCGGTCGGTTCCCGCCGTCGCCTTCCCGCGGCGTGCCCCTTCCGTCCCGATGCCGCGGTGCGCTTCCGGCCGGCTCCCTTTTCTGGTCTCTTCCTGCGGTGTCTTTCCGGCGGGCGGGCCGAAAACCGCGCTTTTTATTTGCCGCGCCGCGCGCCTTTTCGTATCTTTGCCTTGTGAACGAAGCGTTGAGACATACGGCGCAGGACTACACTGTCTCGCTCCCCGCGGCCGAATACATCGCCGTCTACCGCGATGCGCGGCGCTTCGGCGCCTGCTGCCGCGCCTGCCCCAACTACGGCCGCAGCTGGGCCTGCCCGCCCTTCGATTTCGATATGGATGACTACCTATCGGGCTACCGCACGGCCCTGATTATCGCCACGAAGATCACCCCGGTGAGCCTCGACCTGCCCCTTTCGGAGGCCGAGCGGCTGCTGCGGCCCGAACGGCAGTGGCACGAGCGGCTGCTGCTCGACCTCGAAGCCCGCTACGGCGGCCGGGCCTTCGCCTACACCGGCACCTGCCTCTACTGCCCGAAGGGGAGCTGTACGCGTCCCGAGGGGCTGCCGTGCCGCCATCCCGAGCGGGTGCGGCCCTCGCTCGAGGCGTGCGGCTTCGATCTGTGCCGCACGACCGAGTCGCTGATGGGCATTCCACTGCGATGGAGCACCGACGGGCGGCTGCCCGAGTACCTGACCCTCGTGGGCGGATTTTTCCACAACGCCGACGCCATCGACCTGAAGGCCGTCTGGCAAGCGCTCAAGCCATGAAACTGCTGCTGCGATTGATTCTCGCCGTTGCGGCGCTCGCGGCCGCCGGATGCACGCCCCGCGCGGAGGAGACCCTGACGGTCGACGGCTTCCTCGCCACGGAGCACCCCGACAGTGCGCTGCGGCTGCTGCGAAGAATGGACCCCGCACGGATGAGCCGCGCCCGGCGGGCCGGCTGGTCGCTGTTGACGGGGCTTTCCGAGGTTGCCACGGGCGACACGCTCGCGGGCAAGGTGCGGCTCGACCGCGCGATGCGCTACTACGAGCGGCACGGCACGGAGGGCGAGCGGGCCGAAGCGTGGTACACGTATGCCAAGGCGTACATCGAGCTTGGCGACCTGGAGGAGGGCATCCGGGGCTATACCGAGGCGGCGATTCTGGCCGAAAAGGCCCTTGCCGAAGCCCGTTCCGGAGAGGAGACCCCGCAGCGGAAGCAGACCGAGACGCTGCTCGTGGCCATCTACCACACGCTCGGACTGCTCTATTTCGAGCAGGGATACGACGCCGTGGAGCCCTTTGCGAAGGCTGCCGATGCGGCCCGCGCGAACGGCAATGCGGAACAGGAGGGCTACAGCCGCTTCATGCTCGCCTCGGCCCACTGCGCCGCCGGGGAGTACCGGCAGGCGGTCGAGACGCTGGCGCCGCTTGTCGAGGCGGCCGATACGATCCCGTTCCGCTACTTCGCCCAGCAGATCCGCCTGCAGAACCTCGTATTCCACGCCTACCTCGGGGACTGGACCCCCGCGCAGCTGCTCGCGGCACGCGAGGGCATCGACCTCGACGTGATCCGTACAGCGCCGCTCTCCTACGGCTCGGCCGCCTCGGAGGATACCGGGCGGTCGTTCTATGACGTGGCCTCGGCGATCATCTTCCAGCAGGACGGCCAGCTCGACTCGGCCCGCCATTACATCGAGATGGCGCTCGACTGTCGGGAGACGTTCCACCAGGGAGATGTCGGGTTGTTCAACCTCGCGGCGGAGATCTACCACGATCGGGGCGACGACGCCCGGGCCTACGACTACATGCAGCAATTTGTCGCGGCCAAGGACTCGCTCTTCGAGGCGCAGCGCGGGGCGCAGGTCGCCGAGCTCGAACGCCGCTACCGCACGGCCAACGACGTGGCGCTGCGCGAGGCGTCGCTGCGCTACCGCGTATGGATCGCCGCACTGGCGGCCCTGCTGGTGGTCATGGCGGCGGGGTGGGCCGTGGTCGGCTACCGCCGCAAGCTGCGCCGCCGCGACAGTCAGTTGAGCGAGACGCTCGCGCTGCTGGACTCCTACCGCGAGTCGCACGACAGCCTGGCGTCGCGGCTCGATGCGTCGGACGCCCGCGAGGCGGCCGTGAAGCGGCTGCTGGAGGGACGCGTGGCCGCCGTGCGCGACATTGCCGCGACGTGCTACACCTACGGCGAGGGCGAACGGCTGACGGCCAAGATGCGCGAGCTGGCCCTGAGCCCCGCGATGCTGGCCGACGTGGTCGACATGGCCGACCTGTACAGCGACCGGGCCGTCGCCCTCCTCCGAAAGCGGTTTCCCGACTGGACGGCACGCAACTACGACTTCGCGGCGCTGGTCATCGCGGGATTCACGCCGCAGGAGATCTGCGTCATGCTCGGCATGTCGCTCAACGGCGTCTACACGCTCAAGTCGAAACTCAAGCGGCGCATCGCCGAATCCGCAGCCCCGGAACGCGACCGGCTGCTCGGCTTCTTTGCCTGACTGTCCGGGCAGGGCCGCCGCCCCGCCCGCCGGCAAGGCTTTTCGGGCCGCCGGCAAGATTTTTACCGATATATACGTTGTGAATCATTGTGTTGCGATTTCGCGCGCAAGATGAAAAGCACACCGGCAAGGCCCCGCGGAGCCTATCTTTGCAGTAGGAAAATCCCTTTCGCAAACTGCAAAAACGATGAAACCGCACACCCTAATTTTTCTGTTGATTCCGGTCGCGATCCTGTGGACGGTCGCTGCCGTGCAAGCTCAAACAACACCCCGAACGACACCTCCGCCGGCCGCTGCCGACGCAATCCGGGGACGGATCATCGATGCGGCGGATGCCCCCGTCGCCGGGGCGGCCGTCATCCTCTTCGACCGCGACTCGGTCTACCTCGGGGCCGCCGCCTCGGGTACGGACGGACGTTTCGAGCTTCGCCCGGCGGTGCGCCCCTACCGGCTGCAGATCCAGCATCTGGCCTACGAGCTCCGCACCATCGAGTCGGACCGCACGGAGCTGGGCGACATCCGCCTCACGGAGGCCGCCACGGCGGTCGATGCCGTCGTGGTCGAGGGCGAGCGGCCCGTGGTGAAGGTCGAGCAGGGGCGGCTGAACTACGACCTCGGGCGGCTGACCGAGGGACAGGCCGTGAACAACGCCTACGAGGCCCTGACGCGCCTGCCGGGCGTTTCGGAGCAGGAGGGGGCGCTGACGCTGGCCGGCGCCTCGTTCGTCACGGTGATTCTGAACGGACGCCCCTCGACGATGACCCCCGAGCAGCTGGCCGCGCTGCTGCGCTCGACTCCGGTCGATCGCGTGGAGAGGGCCGAGGTGATGTTCAGCGCCCCGCCGCAGTACCACGTCCGCGGTGCGGCGATCAACGTCGTGCTGCGCCGCAGCCACGAGACGGCCTTCTCGGGCGAGGTGCACGCCAACTACACGAATCGCTGGTACGACACCTACGATGCCGGTGGCAGCTTCGCGCTCTCGTCGCCCAGCTGGTCGGCCGACGTCACCTATTCGGCGGCCCGGAGCAAGGAGCTGTCGAGTTTCGACCTGCACTCGCGGCACACCTTCGCCGGGCAGCCCTACGACATCCGGCAGGATGAGTGGATGACCTACGAGGGGTGGAGCCACCGGTTGCGCGCCGCCGTGGAGTACTCTCCGAAGCAGCGGGGGAGGGTAAGCGCCGCCTACACCGGCTCCTTCTCGCCGAATACGGACGGCCTTTCGCGCTCGACGGGAACCTATGTCCATTCGCTCTCGAACAAGCGGAGCGACCAGACGCTGCACAACCTTGCGCTGCGCTACGTCGCGGCCTGCGGCCTCGATCTGGGCGTCGACTACACCCATTACGACAATCCCGAGCGGACGCGGCTCGAAAACGACTATGCCGCCGCCGCAGCCACGGCCTTCGACGTCACGTCGGGCCAGCGCATCGACCGGCTGAACGTGACGGCCGACGAGCGCCACACCTTCGCGTCGGGCTGGGAACTGACGGCCGGCGGCGCCTTCGGCTTCGCCCGCTCGCGCGACTGGCAGCACTACACCGTGCTTGAGGGCTCGCCCGCAACGACCGACACCGACGCCCGGCTCGACGAGTACACCGCCAACCTCTATGCCGGCTTCGGACGGCAGTTCGGGAAGGCGGGCTTCACGGCCTCGCTTGCCGGGGAGTACTACCGGCTGGGCGACTACGAAAACTGGTCGTTGTATCCGCAGGCGTCGATGACCTGGACGCCCTCCGAGCGGCATATCCTCCAGGTGAACTTTTCGTCGGACAAGGCGTATCCCTCCTACTGGGAGATGCAGGGCGCCATCTCCTACATCGACGGCTATTCGGAGATCCACGGAACGCCGGGACTCCGCCCCTCGCGCAGCTACGAGGCGCAGGCCGTCTACATCTACCGCCAGAAGTACATCTTCGTCCTCTTCTGGAACGAGCGCCCCGACTACTTCACACAGGCCGCCTGGCAGGCCTCCGACCGGCTGGCGATGATCTACCAGTCGCTCAACTGGAACTTCAACCGGCAGTGGGGCGCCAATGCCGTCCTCCCGTTCCGGATCGGGCGGTGGCTCGACTCGCGGCTGACACTTACGGGGATGCGCATGCGGCAGCGGTGCGACCGGTTCCACGACATGGCATTCGACCGCTCGAAATGGGTTGGCATCGCCCGCCTCGTGAACACCTTCCACGTGAGCCGCAAACCCGCCATCGACCTCGAGGTAAACGGATTCTTCCAGTCCGCGGCCATTCAGGGCACCTTCGACGTCGAGCCGCTCGGATCGGCCGACGCCGCCGTGAAGTGGACCTTCGACCGTGGCCGCGCCACGCTCTCGGTACGCTGCAATGACCTCTTCGACAGCGGCATGCCCCGGACCAAAATCCGCTACCGCGGGCAGTGGCTCGACATGGGGGCGCAGCGCTACACGCGCACCGCAACCGTCCATTTCTCCTACCGCTTCGGCGGCTACAAGGAGCGCAGGCACAAGGAGGTCGACACCTCGCGATTCGGACACTGACATTCTTATTCCATCATCTGCAAATCTGGACAACCATGAAACTTTCGACGATTCGGAGGGTGCTGCTCCTCCTCGTGACACTCGCATGCGGGCTCCACGCCCCGGCCCAGACACGGGCTGATCAGCGGCTGGGTGAACTGCTCAACGGCGGGGATCTCTTCCGCCTTCGGGAGGAGTATCCGCGGCTGAAGGATTCACTCTCCATCGACATGCTCGACCTGCTTGCCCGCAGCCAGCTCGGCGTCGCCTTCAACCGACCCGAGGAGGCTGTCCCGGCACTCGATTCGCTCCTGCTGCTCCATCAGGACGCACTCGGCGCGGAGAGCACCCTCTCGATGGCGGCGCTGCGGGCCATGAATCTGCTGAATCTGGGAATGTATGCCCAGGCCGGGGCCGCCGGAGGCGATCTGGTGCGGGCGCTCGAAGGCTCCCTGCCGTTTGAATCCTACTTCGGGCTGGTCTTCGTCGAGCGTATCGGCAAGGCTTTGGCCGACGTGCCGGCACCGTGTCTCGAACGGCCGGACCGCACCGTGACCGTGCCGCTGAAATACGAAGCGGTCGGACGCGGCCACCATTACTACATGCCCGTTGAGGTGAACGGCCACATGCACGACTTTATCTTCGACACGGGCTGCTCGTCGGGCTGTTTCGTCTCGGAACACTATGCCGAGGAGGTCGGGCTGCGGATTGTGGCCGACTCCATCCCCGTCTCGGGTATGGCCGTCGGCTTCGTTCGGCTGGCTGTGGCCGACTCGCTGCGCATCGGCGAGATGGTCTACCGCCATCCGTACTTTCTGGTCGCACCGCCCGACCCGGAGGTCGATGCCGAATTTGCGTTCGACGGCGTCATCGGCTGCGACCTGCTCCGGGCCGTCGGTGAGGTCGTCGTCGACAACGAGACGGGCGTATTCCGCTTCCCGGCGAAGCCCTCCGACGGGGAACCCGACTTGTACCTTTCGGGTAACATTCCGCGCGTAAGGATCGAATACGACGGGGAGCCCTTCGAGCTGGTTTTCGACACGGGCAACGTGAAGAGCAGCCTTGACAGCGGTTTTGCGCAGCGGTTTCCCGATGCCGTGGCAGGGCTTGCCCGGCATAAGACCCGTCACGGCGGTTTCGGAGGCATCGAGGAGTTCGAGGCGGTGACACTTCCCGAATTCCGCATCCGGGCGGCCGGGCGCGACATCACGCTGCACGACACGGAGGTGATCTGCGACGGGGCGAAGGGCGACACGCTGCTCACCGTCGGGTCGCTGGGTGCCGACTTCATCCGTTCGTTCCGGCGGCTGACGATCAACTACGAGCGGATGTTCCTCCGCGGCGAATAAGGCGGAGCATATCGCAAGCACTGCGTCGGCTGCCCGGGAATCGGTCCCTGCACGAAGCGGCGGCCCTTCCCGGGTGCGGCCGGGGTGCAAATTCTGTAATTGAGGTTAGAATCGGAGGTGAAAACCGTAATCCGTCTATGGCGGGCTATCGAAAAAATGCCCAACTTTGCACTGTCCAAACACCCGGGACGGGGGCGGACGACGGACCGGGACTCCAGGCGGCCGCGGTCGCCGAAAAGCGGCGCTTCACGCCGGAAAGACCGTCGCACGTTGCCGCCGGACGAACCGGGCTGCCCGCCTGTCGGTGTGCGGACGCATTGTGTGACTGTTAAATAACGAAAAGATGCTGGGAAATTTCACCTACTGCAATCCGACGAAGCTCTATTTCGGAGACGATGTTCGGAAAAACCTGAACGACGAGCTGACCCACTACGGGCCGAAGGTACTGTTGACCTACGGCGGAGGCTCCATCAAGCGAAACGGAATCTATGAAGAGGTGATCGCCTCGCTGCGGGAGGCCGGAAAGGAGGTCGTCGAGCTCTCCGGTGTCATGCCCAACCCCACGACGACCAAACTCGTCGAAGGGGCGAAGCTGGCGCGTGAACACGACGTGGACCTGATTCTGGCCGTGGGCGGCGGCTCGACGATCGACTACGCCAAGGCGGTGAGCGTGGCCGCGTGGTGCGGAGAGGACCCGTGGGAAAAGTTTTACATCCGGCAGGAGGAGCCCGACCACGACCAGCGCATCATTCCCGTGGGGTGTGTGCTCACCATGGTCGGGACGGGTTCGGAGATGAACGGCGGATCGGTCATTACGAACCACGAGGCGAAGCTCAAGATCGGAAAGGTCTTCGGGGAGCGTGTGATGCCCCGCTTCTCGCTGCTCAATCCGCGGTATACCTTCTCGGTCCCGCGGCGTCAGATGGTGGCCGGGTTCTTCGACATCATGAGCCACATCCTGGAGCAGTACTTCTCGGGCGAGGATGACAACACGTCGGATTATCTGGCCGAAGGGCTGATGCGGTCGCTGATCCACAGCAGCAGGCTGGCCGTCGTCAATCCCGAGGACTACGAGGCGCGTTCCAATATCATGTGGACCGCGACATGGGCCCTGAATACGCTGATCGGCATGGGCAAGCGGCAGGACTGGATGGTACACATGATCGGTCAGGCGATCGGCGTCTACACGGATGCGACGCACGGAATGACCCTGTCCGGCGTCTCGATGGCCTATTACCGTCACATCCTGCCCTGCGGGCTGAAGAAGTTTGCCCGCTTCGCCACGGCGGTGTGGGACATTCCGGCAGCCGGCAAAACGGACGAAGAGCTGGCGAACGAGGGTCTGGAGGCCCTGCTGGCGTGGATGAAGGAGATCGGCGTGGCCACCGAGATCCGTTCGCTCGGCGTGACGGAGGCGATGCTGGAGGGCATAGCGGACGCCACGCTGCTGCTCGACGGTGGCTACAAACGGATGACGCGCGACGAGGTGTTGGCCATCCTGCGTGAAAGCATGTAACCCGTTTTGCCGCGCCGGGCGGGGTACCGCGGCCGGTCGGACAACCTCCATTCGGACGAATGGAGGTTTTGTCGGATGCGCCGCTTCTCGCCGTAGCGGGGAGTCGGCCGGGACCGGAGGCGGATGCCCGTGCGGAGGTGCGGGCCGGCGGACAACCAACGAATCGGAATGAAACGTACAGGCATGACGGCATGGATCATGATCGGTGCGGCGGCCGCACTGGCCGTCGCCGCCCTGGTGTGGAGCATACGGCCCGGTTTCGGCCGCCTGCCCCGGGGCGAGCGGCTGGAACGCATCAGACAGTCGCCCAATTTCAGGGACGGCAAGTTCAGAAACCGGCATTTCACTGCCCTGATGACCTCGGACCGGGGGTGGTTGCGTGCGATGTGGGATTTTCTCTTTGCCGACCGGACGGGCCGGGTTCCCGAGAGTCCCGTTCCGGCGCTGAAGACCGATCTGAAGCAGCTCTCCCCGACGTTCGACGGGCTGGTGTGGTTCGGTCACTCCTCCTACCTGCTTCAGTTGGACGGAAAGCGTATCCTCGTCGATCCGGTCTTCTGCCAGGCGGCGCCCGTGTCGTTCCTCAACCGGGCTTTTCCCGGAACGGAGCTCTACAAACCCGAAGAGATGCCCGCGATCGACTACCTGATTATCACGCACGACCATTGGGATCACCTGGATTACCGGACCGTCGTGGCTCTGAAGGAGCGGGTGCATGCGGTGATTTGTCCGCTGGGGGTCGGTGAGCACTTCGAGTACTGGGGCTATGACCCGCACGTCATCCGGGAGATGGATTGGCAGGAGACGGCTCCGCTCGATGCCGATTCGGCCTTTGTGGTGCACTGCCTGCCGGCGCGTCATTTTTCGGGACGCGGGTTGAGGCAGGACAGGACGCTGTGGGCCTCCTTCCTGCTGCAGACGCCCTCGCTTACGGTCTACATCGGAGGCGACGGCGGGTACGACACCCATTTTGCGGAGATCGGCAGGACCTTTCCCCGCATTGATCTTGCCCTGGTGGAGAACGGGCAGTACGACGAGCAGTGGAGGTACATCCACCTGATGCCCCGATACCTTGGCCGTGCATGCCGGGAGCTGAAGGCCCGGTATGTGGTCACCGTGCACCACTCCAAGTATGCGCTGGCCCGACACCGCTGGGACGAACCGCTCGAAAACGAGGCGGAAGCGGCCCGCAGGGATTCGCTGCGGCTGATCGTCGCCCGCATCGGGCAGCCGGTCGATCTGCAGCCGATAGTCGCCTCCCGGGAGGCGCCGCAGCCTGCGGCCAAAAATTGAACCCGGAGCCCGGCACGGGGAGTCCGTGCCCGGGCCGCCCCGCGGCAGGAGACCGCAGCGTCGGTTGGCCCGATGGAAAAACCGGAAAAACGAACAACAAAACAGACATGCCCATGGCATCCGCATCCGTAGAGAACCGGGTGGCCGGTCCCGTCGGGCCGTCCGAACGCTCCGTCGTTCTGGACGTGCTGCGCGGGCTGGCCCTGCTGGGAATCGCCCTGGCAAACTTCCCGGAGTTCTCCCTGTATTCCTTTCTCCCGCCCGAAGCGGCTGAAGCCCTGCCCACGGCCGGTTTCGACCGCGTGGTGCGCTACCTGCAGTACCTCTTCGTCGACGGGAAATTCTACACGATCTTTTCGCTGCTCTTCGGCGTCGGCTTCTCCATTATCCTCGCCAATGCGGCACGGCGCGGTGTCGACGGATTCCGGATCTTCTACCGGCGCATGGCGGTCCTGCTGCTGATCGGCCTCCTGCACCTGATGTTCCTCTGGAGCGGCGACATTCTCGTGCTCTACGCGCTGCTCGGCATGCTGCTGCCCCTTTTCCGCAACGTGTCGAACCGCGGATTGCTGATCTGGGCCTTCGGGCTGCTGTCGCTGCCCGTCGCCGTGGATTTCTTCGTGGAGTACTCCGGTTTTTCACCCTCGGCCCCCTTCGTGGAGCTGCAATGGCGCTGCTGCGACCGGTACGGAATCACGGAGAGCAACTTCGCCTACTGGCTGCGCGATGCCACGCATTACGGGCAGACGTTCGAGTTCCTGATTCAGGGCGCCTGGGTGCGCGTGCAGGAGTTCATCGACGGGAACCGCTATTTCCGCGTCATGGGCCTGTTTCTCCTGGGCTTTTACATCGGACGAAACCGGTTGTATGCCGATCTTGCGGGCCGCAGGCGCGAGCTGGAACGTCTGACCCGTCTGGGGTTCGTGTTCGGTCTGCCCCTGTCGTGTCTCTATGCGTGGAGCGCCCTGCACGGCCGGCCGTGAGGGACGGGCCTGCACTCCGTGCTCTATCTGGTCAGCGTCTTCCCGCTGGGCTTCGCCTATGTGGCCGGAGCAAGTCTTTGCTGCATGCGGCATCCGCAATGGAAAATTTTTCGTTACTTTGCAGCGCCCGGGCGCATGGCGCTTACCAACTACATCGGGCAATCCGTATTCGGCATGGGACTTTTTTACGGCATAGGACTCGGCTTCGGAGCCGAAGTGGGACTGGTCTGGGTGGTACTGATCGCCGCGGGCGTATGGATCGTGCAGTCCCTCTTCAGCAGGCTCTGGCTTGCCTGTTGCCGCTTCGGTCCGCTGGAGTGGCTCTGGCGGATGCTGACCTACGGAAAGGTGTTCGGGCTGCTTAAAAACGGAGCGGATGGAGCGACCGACCGATAAGACCACCCGGCTGCTTGCCCTGATCCGCAACGGCCGGCCGATGACGCTGGCCCAACAGTTGAGCCTGACGGTGCGGCTCAGCCTCCCGGCCGTCATCGCGCAGCTCTCGGCCATCGTCATGCAGTATATCGACGCCGCGATGGTGGGACACCTCGGGGCCGAGGCCTCGGCGGCGATCGGCCTGGTGTCGACCACCACGTGGCTCTTCTGGGGGCTGTGCGCCGCCGCGGCATCGGGCTTCTCCGTGCAGGTGGCCCACCGGATCGGAGCGGGCGACATGCGGGATGCACGGGCCGTGCTGCGCGAATCGCTCTTCTCGACGCTTCTCTTCAGCCTGCTGCTGGCGCTGATCGGCATGGCCATCAGCGGCGCGCTGCCCGGCTGGCTGGGCGGCGATGAGTCGATCCGGCGCAATGCGTCGCTCTATTTCTTCCTGTTTGCCCTCTTTCTGCCCGCCCTTCAGCTGAACTTCCTGGCCGGGGGCATGCTGCGGTGCAGCGGCAACATGCGCATCCCGAGCCTGATGGGCGTGGCCATGTGCGTGCTCGATGTCGTCTTCAACTTCTTCCTGATCTTCCCGTCGCGCGAATGGGTCGTGGCGGGGATCACCCTCCCCATACCGGGTGCCGGGCTGGGCGTGGGCGGGGCCGCACTGGGTACGGCGGCCGCCGAAGCCGTCGTTGCCGCCATCCTGCTGCGGTATCTCTGGACCTCGTCGGCCGAGCTGAAGCTGCGCGGCGAGCGGGGCCGCTTCCGTCCGCGGCGGGCCACCCTGCGCCGGGCCTTCCGCATCGGGTTCCCGATGGGGATCGAGCACCTCGTGATCTGCGGGGCGCAGATCATGACGACGGTCATCGTGGCGCCGCTGGGTGTTTTTGCCATTGCGGCCAACTCCTTCGCCATCACGGCCGAAAGCCTGTGTTACATGCCCGGTTACGGCATCGCCGACGCCGCCACGACGCTCGTCGGCCAGAGCATGGGCGCCGGACGCCGGAGGCTCACGCGCAGCTTCGCCCGGATCACCGTGACGATGGGCATGTGCGTCATGGGCGTGATGGGGGTGCTCATGTATCTCTTCGCCCCCGGAATTATCGGACTGATGACCCCGGTCGAGGAGATCCGGCAGCTGGGCGTGATGGCCCTTCGCATCGAGGCGTTCGCCGAACCGATGTTTGCGGCCTCGATCGTCGCCTACGGCGTCTTCGTCGGGGCGGCGGATACGGTGGTGCCGTGCGTGATGAACTTCTTCAGCATCTGGGCCGTCCGGCTGTCGCTGGCGGCCTGGCTCGCCCCGACGCTGGGTCTGAAGGGCGTTTGGATCGCCATGTGCGTCGAGCTCTCGTTCCGCGGGGTGATCTTCCTTGTCCGCCTGAAGCGGGAGCGATGGATGAAACGGCTGTGAGCGGACTCCCGTAATCGGGGTTATATAATCCGTAATTCATATAGGTGACTCATCGCAATCCGCCGTATATTTGCAACGGCATGAGCGCCCGAAGCGGCAGCAATCCCCGCCTGCGGAGGCTGCCGCCGGGATGCGTCCCCGGCCGCCGTGGCGGCGAAGGCGCGGCATGCGGAGAGAACATGAAGCGAATTATAACAAAACCTTAAGACGAAAATATGGAACTGATTAAAGACAGAGAATTTGGCGGCGAACGACCGTTGTTCGAGTCCCATGACCTGCGTCTGGAGCATGTCATCATCCGGGCCGGAGAGTCGGCGATCAAGGAGTGCAGCAACATCGAGGCGGTCAACTGCCGTTTCGAGGGCAACTATCCCTTCTGGCATGTGCACGGATTCCTGATCGACCGCTGTTATTTCGATGTCGGCGGCCGGTCGGCGCTGTGGTATTCCGACCACCTGAAGATGACCGACACGGTGATCGATGCACCGAAGATGTTTCGGGAGATGAGCGAGATCGAGATCGAAAACGTGACGATGAACGATGCCGACGAGGTGTTCTGGCGCTGCAACGGAATCCGGGTCCGGAACCTTGTCCTGCACGGCGGCACCTATCCCTTCATGTTCAGCCGGGACATCCGCGTCGACGGGCTCGAGAGCGACAGCAAGTATGTCTTCCAGTACGTGCGCAACGTGGAGATTCACAACGCCCGGATCACCACCAAGGATGCGTTCTGGGAGGTGGACAACGTCACGATCTACGACTCCGAGCTCAACGGCGAGTACCTGGGCTGGCATTCGAGGAACCTGCGTCTGGTGAACTGCCACATTACGGGGGAGCAGCCGCTCTGCTATGCCCGCGACCTGGTGCTGGAGAACTGCACCTTCGGACCCGATTGCGACCGGGCCTTCGAGTACAGCACCCTCCGGGCCGACATCCGCGGCGCCATCACCAACATCAAGAATCCGATGTCGGGCAGCATCGTGGCCGACGAGATCGGATCGGTGACCATCGACCGCAATATCAAGGCCCCGGCGGATTGTGAAATCAGGCTCCGCGACGGCCTGGCCTGCGTCTACGACAAACCCGACGAGCGATGAAGTACGATTTCGACACGCCGGTTCCGCGCCGCGGGACCGACTCCTGCAAGTGGGACAGTGCGGCCGCGGAGGGGGTTTTGCCCATGTGGGTGGCCGACATGGATTTCCGGACGGCGCCGGCGATCACGGAGGCCCTCCGCCATCGGGTCGAGCATGGCATCTTCGGCTATACGCATGTTCCGGAGAGCTATTATGAGGCCGTCGCGGGGTGGTTTGCCCGCCGCCACGGCTGGCGGATCGAGCGCGACTGGGTGATTTGCCTGCCGGGGGTGGTGCCGGCCCTGTCGGCCATCATCAAGGCGTTGACCGTTCCCGGGGACAAGGTGCTCATCCAGACGCCGGTCTACAACTGCTTCTTCTCGTCGATCCGCAACAACGGATGCGAAATCGTGACCTCTCCGCTGGTGCCGGTCGGCAATACCTATGTGATCGATTACGACGACCTGGAGGCGAAGGCCTCCGATCCGGGGGTGAAGCTGATGCTGCTGTGCAATCCCCACAACCCCGTCGGCCGGGTCTGGACGCGCGCCGAACTGCTCCGGATCGGCGAGATCTGCCTCCGCCACGACGTCGTGGTCGTAGCCGACGAGATCCATTGCGAACTGGTCTTCCCGGGGCACAGCTACACGCCGTTTGCCTCGCTTTCGGAGGATTTTCTGCATCACAGCGTGACCTGCATCTCCCCCAGCAAGGCGTTCAATATCGCCGGGCTGCAAATCGCAAACATCGTCTCGGCCGATGCCGGACGCCGGGCGCGGATCGACCGCGCCGTCAACGACAACGAGGTCTGCGACGTCAATCCGTTCGGCGTGCTTGCCACCCGGGCCGCCTACAACGAGGGGGCCGAGTGGCTGGATGAGCTCATCGGCTACCTGCATGCCAATTATCGCTGCATGCGGGATTTCTGCCGGGAGCATCTGCCCGATTTCCCGATCACCGAGCTCGAAGGGACCTACCTGGTCTGGATGGACTGCCGCCGGCTCGGCATCCCCTCGCATGAGATGGAGCAGCGCCTGATCGCCGAAGCCCGTCTGTGGCTGAATGCCGGCACGATGTACGGTGCCGAGGGCGAGGGGTTCATGCGCTGGAACATTGCCTGTCCGCGGGTGCTGCTGATGGACGGCCTGAACCGCTTTCTGGGCTTCGTGAAGGCCGTGCGTGCCGGGGCGTCCGCTCCGCAATCGCCCGCCGGTGCGGAGCGGAACGGCGGACGGTGATCCCGGGCAGGCCCCGCGCTGCCGCCGGATTATCATGCGGCGGAGTTTCCGCCTTGACGTGCTGTCGGGCCGCAAATCCCTTTTCGGATTTGCGGCCCGACAGCGTACATGTGTATGTGCCCGGCCATCCGGCGTGCGCCCGGCGGCGTTATGCCGAGAAAGGGTGGCGGCTGTGCGGAGAGGGGCGGCGGAACTGTGTGGAGAAAAAGTAGCGGGTCGGCAGGCTGACGGCGGAAACATCCGGCTGACGGCTGGAATATCCGGCGTGCGGCCTAATGCCTGATGCTGATAAGCAGCGCAAGAACGGTCAGATAATCCTTCAGGGAGAGACGCAGGGAGCTGATGGCCCGCTGCAACTCGTAGTCCACCTTTCGGGTGGTGATGCCGTATCGGTCGGCGATCTCCCGGTAACTCTTCCCCTCGAACTTGTTTGCCGTGAAGATCTGCCGCCGCAGTTCGGGCATTTGGGCGATCTGCCGCCGGCAGATCTCCAGAATCTCCGCGCTGAACATCTCCTCCGGGTTGCAGCTTTCGATGGTGCGCGTGTAGTAATCCATGACGCAGCGCTCCTTCATCAGAATCTTTTCGTAGACGGCCTTCTTGATATTCCGGTCCCGGCGATATTTCAGGCTTTCGTTCCGGACGGCCTGGTAGAGATAGGATTCCATGTTCCTGATCTCGATGCTCTCCCGGCGCCCCCAGATGGCCGCAAAGCACTCGTTGACAATATCCTGCGCGGTATCCTTGTCGCGCACGTAGGAGTATGCGATCCGTTCCAGCTTTTGTCCGTATCGGTGGAAAAGCTGTTCAAACCACTCGCGGGTCAATTCTCTTGTTTCGGATACCTGCATGTCGTTGCTTTCAAAACAAAGATAACAAAAAATAATCTAAAAAATCAACAGGCACCGGCCGTCTCCTCGGTCGTGCCGTTGTGAAAATAAGAAAATTGCGAAATTTAATAAGAATATTTATTTGCATGCGGGATCGGGAATTTGTCCCGCTCGTGGATCATTTATATAGAGGGGCAGACAAGAGGCCCCGATGTATGACACGAAATCAAACTACCCGTATGATGCAAAACGAAATATCGGACACGTTGCTCTTCAAGTTCTTTCTGGGGGAGACCACGAACGAGGAGACCGACCGGATAGCTGCCTGGCTGGACGAGAATCCCGAAGAGCACCAGCAGCGCATGAAAAAAGCCCATGAGCTCTTTGTCAACAGCATTATGGGCGAGCCGGACCTGGTCCCGGAGGCCGATCGCCGGATCGGCTACCGCCTGCTGCACTCCCGGACGGTGCGTCGGGTCGTGGGCCTGGCGGCGGCCCTGCTTGTCGCCGTCGGCGCCAGCTATCTCTTCTTCGATGCGCGCATGGAGCGGCTGGCCGGAGCTCCGACCAGCATCGAGGCGCCGGCCGGACAGCATGTCCGCATGGCGTTGAGCGACGGTACGGTCGTCGAGCTCAACTCGAAGAGCCGCATCGTCTATCCGGCTCTCTTCACCGGCCGGGAGCGCCGGGTGCGGCTCGAGGGGGAGGCCATGTTCGACGTGCGGCACGACGAGGAGCATCCCTTTGTCGTGGAGACCTATGCCTGCGATGTCGAGGTGCGCGGCACGCACTTCAACGTCATGGCCGACGAAGAGACGCAGGCGTTCTCCACGGCCCTCTTTGAAGGGAGCGTCGCCGTGCGCAACAAGCTGAACGACGAACACATCCTCATGGAGCCCAATACGGTTGTCAATCTGCGGAACGGCCATTTGTGGCTCGACGAACTGACCGACCGGGACGACTACCTCTGGACCGAGGGCATCATCTCGTTCGGAGGCGACTCGTTCGGACAGATCATGGACAAGTTGAGGCGCTACTTCGACGTTGAGATCGAAATCCGGAGAGCGCGGCTGCCCGAGGTGAAGTACAAGCGGCTGAAGGTCCGCACGTCGGAAGGAGTGGACCATATCCTGCGCGTATTGCAGCGCGGCTCGGACTTCACGTATGAATACGACGACCTCGAGAACAGGATCGTCATCCGATAGAATCGCCCGATTCCATCCGTTTATGTCCAACCTCAAATCAAACTGCCTATGGATCAAATGCTGAAAAACTGACCCCCGACGACTTTTTGGTTGAGACGAAAAGGCCTGCAAGTGAGGCAACACCCGCAGGCCGCAGTCCAATCAAAAATACTAACCGATTTTTACTTGAACCTTAACTCACAAATGTATGAATAAAAAGATTATTCAGCAAATCCGTCTGTCTATTCTTTTGTTCGTTCCGGCCCTGCTGTTTCCCCTATCCGCCCTTCGTGCACAGAATGTGCGGGTCACGATCCGGGAAAACGGGGCGAAGATGGAACAGGTCATCAGCGCAATCGAACGACAGACCCGTTATCTGTTCGGCATCGACGACGAGGTGAATACCGATCTTCCGGTCACGGTCCATGCCGAAAACGAACCCCTGAAAAAAGTCCTTGACGAGATGTTCCGCGGGACGGACATCGTCTACACGGTCGAAGGGACCAATATCCTGCTGACACGCCGTCCGGCCGCTCCGCAGAGCCGCGCGGTGTCGGTCTCGGGGCGTGTGACCGACGCTTCGGGGCAGCCGATCGTCGGCGCCTCGGTCATCGTGCGGGGCACGACCGTGGGTGTCTCGACCGATACGGAGGGGCGCTTTGCGCTGGAGGTGCCCTCCCCGGCCGCTTCACAGACGCTCGAGGTGAGCTACCTGGGCTATGAGACGGCCACGGTGCCGGTCGGCTCGCGCACGTCGTTCGAGGTGACCCTGCAGGAGTCCTCGTCCGAAATCGAGCAGGTGGTCGTGACGGCCCTGGGCATCAAGCGCCAGGAGAAGGCCCTCTCGTACAACGTGCAGCAGGTCGCGGCCTCGGATATCACGCTGGTCAAGGATGCCAACTTCATGAATTCGCTCTCGGGCAAGGTGGCGGGCGTGACGATCAACGCCTCGTCGTCGGGCGTGGGCGGCGCCACGAAGGTCGTCCTGCGCGGTAACAAGTCCATCTCGCAGTCGTCGAACGCGCTGTACGTCATCGACGGTATTCCGATGTACAACTTCGGCGGCGGAGGCGGCACGGAGTTCGATTCGCGCGGCGCGACGGAGGCCATTGCCGACATCAACCCCGAGGACATCGAGTCGATCTCGGTGCTGACGGGCGCTGCGGCCGCGGCCCTCTACGGCTCGGAGGCGGCGAACGGCGCCGTGATGATTACGACGAAGAAGGGCGAGGCCGGAGCGCTGAAGGTGACCCTTACGAGCAATACGGAATTTCTGAATCCCTTTGTGCTGCCGGAGTTCCAGAACCGCTACGGCACGGGGCTGAACGGCGTGCGTAGCGGGTCGAACATTTACAGTTGGGGTGGGCGCCTCACCCCGTCGGCCCGCTACGGCTACACGCCCAATGACTTTTTCGAGACGGGACACGTCTATACGAACGCCTTCACCCTCTCGGGCGGCACGGATCGCAACCAGACCTACTTTTCGGCCGCGGCGGTCAATTCCGACGGAATTATTCCGAACAACGAATACGACCGCTACAACTTCACCTTCCGCAACACCAGCTATTTCCTGAAGGACCGGCTGCGGATCGACGCCTCGGCGAGCTACATCTACCAGCAGGACCAGAACATGACCAACCAGGGTGTCTACTCGAACCCGCTGGTCTCGGCCTACCTCTTCCCGCGGGGCGAGAACTTCGACCTCTACCGCCGCTTCGAGCGCTACAACGAGGGAACGAAGCTCATGGAGCAGTTCTGGTCGTCGGACATGGAGGGCGGTGATCTGCGCATGCAGAACCCCTACTGGATCGCCTACCGCAACCTGCGCAACACGGACAAGAAGCGCTACATGCTCTCGCTCTCGGCCTCGTATGATATCCTGCCGTGGCTGAATGTCACGGGGCGCGTAAGGATCGACAACATGAACTCGCTCTACACGCAGAAGCTCT
>ERZ825670.880-NODE-880-length-36616-cov-6.553431_pt1 | contig 36616 bp, 35 predicted proteins | sample MGYA00519929_ERZ825670 | MGnify/ENA primary metagenome ERZ825670 (study PRJEB31778, sample SAMEA3449207) | human gut metagenome | biome: human gut; feature: human-associated habitat; material: faeces | place: United Kingdom | collected 2010/2012 ...
TTTATTGATTTTCAATTGGTAAATATTGTGTCTCATTTCATTGTGGAACATACATTTTTTTAATTAGTTGACACTTAACCTTATTTGTGATATAATTATCTTTAATAATATTTTAGAAAAGAGTGTGATTTTTAATCATGGCAGAAGAATGTACTCATGACTGTAGTTCATGCAGTTCTAACTGTAGCGAAAAGAAGCAATCTTTAATAGAAAACCTTAATAGATATAGCAAGGTAAATAAAAAGGTAATAGGCATTGTAAGTGGTAAAGGTGGCGTTGGTAAGACTTTTGTTACTACATCTATTGCGTGTGCGTTGAACGAACAAGGCTACACTGTAGGTATTTTAGATGCAGATATAACTGGTCCATCTGTTCCAAAGATGTTTGGTATTCACGATAAAGCTCTAGGTAATGGCGATGGCATTATGCCTCAAGTTACTAAGAACGGTATAGAAGTTATGTCGTCTAACCTAATTTTAGATACCGAGGAAACTCCAGTATTATGGCGTGGCCCTATTATGTCAGGAATAGTAAAACAGTTCTGGACAGATGTAGTATGGGGTGAACTTGACTATCTATTGATAGATATGCCCCCAGGAACTGGCGATATCCCTTTAACTGTATTCCAAAGTATTCCAGTAGATGAGATTATTATAGTCACTTCCCCTCAAGATTTAGTTAGCATGATTGTCGGCAAGGCTTGTAACATGGCTAAAGCTATGAACTTAAAAGTTCTTGGATTGATTGAAAACTATAGTTATCTAGTATGTCCAGATTGCAACAAGAAGATTAACGTATTCGGTGAAAGTAAAATCGATGAGGTTGCTATGAAACATCGATGCAAAGTCTTAGGACAAATACCTATCATGCCTACTCTAAATGAGTTGGTTAATTCGGAAAAGTTTGAGAGTGTTCCACATGACTATATGTATCCAATAGTAAAGATTATTGAAAATAGTTAATATATAAAAAAAGACGTCCATTATATACATAATGTGACGTCTTTTTTACTATCTAAATTGATTTTGTTGAACATCATAGGAGTAGCCTATAGTATCAAGATGTTCTAAAAGTTCGCTTTTAGGATAGTCATAAGTGTTGCAAAAGTCATCTAAAGATTTACACTCATCACGGAGTTTAGTATTTACATAACTTAGTAACATAATTGGGTCTTTAGGTAGATAACTCACAATAAAAACCTCCAAAGTATTTTTAAGATAGTATCATTATACTACAAAGCACACGCTTAGTCAAGATAGTTTGTAATATCTGGTTAATACTGTAACCTATCTATTTTTACTACCTACAGATAGTCTGTTTAAAGCACGTTGAAGTTTTAAATCAGCGTACTTAAATTCTTGGTCGCTTTTATGTTCTTGAAGTTTTCTACGAGCGTCCTCCTCTGAACGTTTAGCCCATTCCAAATCTATTTCGTCAGCCCACTCACAAGCAGATGCTAATATGGTAGCCGTATTGTTATAAAACTTTATAGTTCCCATGGATATAGCACCTAATCTAGTAGAACCATCGGGGAATTTGACTTTCATTTCCCCAGATGGCAACACCGCACAATAGTTAATGTGATGTGCTAAAAAACCTGCATCACCCTCGGTAGTTCTAACCGTAAGTTGTGATACTTCGCCATTAAAAAAAACTTTTTCAGGAGTAATAACTCTAAGATTAAAGTTACTCATTACTTATCACCCTTAGCCTTTTCAATAACATCTTCAATAGTTCCAGCGAATAGGAAAGCTGATTCTGGTAAGTCGTCATGTTTACCTTCGATAATTTCTCTAAAGCCTCTAATAGTATCTTTTATAGGGACGTACTTACCTTTCATACCAGTAAACTGCTCAGCAACGGAGAACGGTTGCGATAAGAAACGTTGTATCTTTCTAGCACGACTAACTGTAAGTTTATCTTCGTCCGAAAGTTCGTCCATACCCATAATAGCTATGATATCTTGAAGTTCGGTGTACCTTTGTAGAATGTTTTGAACCTGTCTAGCTACTTGATAGTGTTCTTGACCTACAACGTCTGGTGAAAGTATTCTTGAAGTACTTTCAAGAGGGTCTACGGCAGGATATATTCCCAAAGATGATATACTTCTTGATAGTACAGTAGTAGCATCTAAGTGAGCGAACGTAGTCGCTGGAGCAGGGTCTGTAAGGTCATCTGCTGGAACGTATACGGCTTGTACAGACGTTATTGAACCTTTATTTGTAGATGTAATTCTTTCTTGTAAAGCACCCATTTCGGTAGCTAAAGTAGGTTGATATCCTACGGCAGATGGCATACGTCCTAATAGTGCTGATACTTCCGAACCTGCTTGAGTAAATCTAAAAATATTGTCTATAAATAGTAATACGTCTTGATTTTCTTTATCTCTAAAGTATTCAGCCATAGTCAATCCCGATAGTGCTACTCTCATTCTAGCTCCAGGGGGTTCGTTCATTTGACCGTACACTAATACAGTTTTGTCTATAACGCCACTTTCGGTCATTTCGTTGTAGAGGTCGTTACCCTCACGAGTACGCTCACCAACGCCAGTAAATACAGATATTCCTCCGTGTTGATTTGCTACGTTGTTAATCAACTCTTGAATTAATACAGTCTTACCAACACCAGCACCACCGAATAGACCAATCTTACCACCCTTTAGATATGGACATATCAAATCTATAACTTTAATACCAGTTTCCAAAACCTCATTAGAGCCAGTTTGTTCTTCATAAGATGGTGCATCTCTATGGATAGCCCATCTTTCTGTAGTATCTGGAGCAGGTTTTTCGTCTACTGGTTCGCCTAGTAGATTAAATATTCTACCCAAAGTCTGTCTACCCACTGGAACGGTAATAGGGTGACCAGTATCTATAGCGTCCATACCACGAACCAAGCCATCGGTTGAACTCATAGCTATACATCTAACCACGTCATCGCCAACGTGTTGAGCGACTTCTATAGTCAACTTAACGCCATGATTATCTATTTCAATAGCATTTAATAGTCTAGGAAGGCTATCCTTATCGAAACGAACGTCAACGACTGCACCGATAATTTGTACTACTTTACCTATATTTTGCATATTAAAATAAAGACCTCCTTATAAATAATAGTTAGTAAATAATAGTTAATAGTAAGCTATTCAACACTAGTAGCACCACTAACTATCTCGGTAAGTTCTTGAGTTATCGCCGATTGTCTAGCACGGTTATACTCAAGTGATAGATTATCTATCATATCAGTAGCGTTATTAGTAGCGTTTTCCATAGCAGAACGTCTTGACGCTTGTTCAGATGCAAAACTATCTACAATAGTACAGTATATCATACCTGCAATGTACTTTGGAACTAACATACTAAATACTTCTTCTGGTGATGGATTGAACTCTGTAATAGTCTTAGTTTTGTTCTTTTCATCGCTACTTTGAATGTTAGGTATAGGAAGTAAAGTCATACTTCTAGCCTCTTGAAGTATAGGCGAAACGTAGTTAGTAAATATAAGTTCAATGGTATTAATCTTATTAGAGTTAAATAGTTCCATAATAGTATCGGTGATGTGTTCAGCCTTGTAGATAGTCATGTGTTCAGCAATATTAACCATACTGTCCACGACCTCATAAGAACGCTTTTGAAAGTGTTCTACAGCCTTTCTACCTATAGGTAAAATTTTAACGTTACCATTAAAGTCATCTATTTTACTTTGAGCCAACTTCAATACATTACTATTAAAACCACCTGCAAGACCTCTATCACCAGCGATTACTATAATCAACGGAGTAGCATTCTCTTTAGGAATGGGTCTTGTATACACCGATACAGGACTTTCTATAGCCGTTTGACATATAATATCATACATTGAATGGAAGTATTCTCTGCTATTTTCGGCTCTTTCCTTAGCCTTTCTTAGCTTAGATGATGACACTAATTCCATAGCTTTAGTAATCTGCATAGTACTTTCAACGCTTTTGATACGTCTTTTTATATCTTTAATGTTAGAAGATGCCATTATTTAGATAAACCTCCTAACTATTTTATCTCATTTAGATATTTTTTAACAAAGTCATTCAATACGTTCTTTAGATTTTCTTCATTATCCTTAGTTAAATCTTTAGTTTGGTTTATAGAGGATATTATATCTGGGTGAGTAGTATCCACATACTCAAATAGAGAGTTTTGGAAATCTTGAACGTTTTTAAGTGGAATTTCTTTCAAGAAATCATTTACCACTGCGTAGATTATTATTACTTGATGCTCTACCGTTACTGGTGAATTTTTATCTTGTTTTAGAACTTCTACTATTCTTTCGCCCTTGTCAAGACGGTCTTTAGTATCCTTATCCAAATCCGAGCCGAACTGCGAGAAGGATTGTAACTCTCTAAACTGCGAGTACAACAACTTCAATGAACTAGATACTTTCTTCATGGCTTTAATCTGTGCAGCTGAACCTACTCTTGATACCGATATACCTGGGTTTACGGCTGGTCTTACTCCTGAATTGAATAGGTCTGTTTCAAGGAATATTTGACCATCTGTAATGGATATAACGTTAGTAGGAATGTACGCAGATACATCACCTGCTTGAGTTTCTATTATAGGTAGAGCAGTTAAAGAACCTCCACCATAGTTTTCGTTTAGCGAACAAGCACGTTCTAGCAATCTTGAGTGTAGATAGAATACATCACCTGGATAAGCCTCACGTCCTGGTGGACGCTTTAGTAGTAACGAAAGAGTTCTGTATGCTACTGCGTGTTTAGATAGGTCATCGTATATACAAAGAACGTCTTTACCTTGATTTAAAAAGTACTCTCCTATAGTTACTCCAGAGTATGGAGCTATATACTGCAATGGTGCTAGTTCTGATGCCGTTGCAGATACTACTATAGTATAACTCATAGCATCATTTTTTTCAAGAGTTTCCACCACGTTGGCAACTGTAGAACGTTTTTGTCCTATAGCCACATATATACATATCACGTTTTGACCTTTTTGGTTGATAATGGTATCTAAAGCGATGGAAGTCTTACCAGTCTGTCTATCGCCGATAATTAACTCTCTTTGACCTCTACCAATAGGTATCATGCTATCTATAGCCTTTATGCCCGTCTGTAGAGGCTTATGAACAGACTTTCTAGTTATAATACCTGGAGCAATCTTCTCAATAGGAGAAGTTTCTTTAGTAAGAATAGCACCCTTACCATCTATAGGTTGACCTAAAGCGTCTACTACTCTACCGAGCATCTCCTCGCCTACTGGTACGGATACTATAGTTCCAGTACGTTTCACGGTAGAACCTTCTTTTATACCTATATCCGAACCGAGCATAACTGCACCTACGAAATCTTGTTCTAGGTTAAGAGCCATTCCCTTAATGCCACCCTCGAACTCTAAAAGTTCGCCAGACATACAGTTTTCCAAGCCGTACACTCTAGCGATACCGTCACCAACGGTCATAACTGAGCCTACGTCATCTAATTCAATCTTAGATTTATACTCTTTTATCTGTTGTTTAATAATATTAGTAATTTCATCTGGACGTAAATTCAAAAATACACACCTTCTTTTTAATGTTTATGAAGTTGTTTAGAAAGTTCTGCAAACTTAGTTTTAACGCTATCATCAATGATAGTGTTATCATACTTAACCACAACGCCACCTAAAATAGATTTATCTACGGTTTCTACTATAGATACCTTCTTGTTAGTAATTTTGCAGAGTTTTTCAACAATCTTATTGCGAAGTTCTTCCGATAAGGGAATACAAGTAATAACTTCGGCTTGAACTATATTGTTATACTTGTTATACTGCGTAGTGAAATCTTTTTGAATTTCAGATATTATATTAATTCTATGTTTTTCCACTAGCAGACACATAAAGTTATATACCAAGTTATTACAATTCCCCTCAAAAGCAGTTTGCAACAAAGATATCTTTTCCTTATTGGATACAATCGGCGAAGATAGAATAGTCAAAAATTCAGGTTCAGCATTAAAAATATCGGCACAAGATTTTAAATCTTGGTGAATAGCATCTAATTGATGTTCTTCTATACCAAGTTGAAATATGGCATTAGAGTATACTTTAACTGCCTCATTCATAGATGTATCACCTAACTTTCTTTACTATTAATAAAATCGTTGATTAGTTTTTCATGGTCATCTTTATTAATTTCACGTTGAACAATCTTTTCAGCCATAAGCATAGCCATATCGGATATTTCATCTTTAAGTTGAGCCTTAGCCTTTTTAAGTTCTCTTTGTGTTTCAACATTAGCCTTTTCAATGATGTGTTGAGCCTCATTCTTAGCACTGTCCACAATCTCATCGGAACTTCTTTGAGCCTTTTTGATTGCATTTTGAACTATCTCTGCACTTTCTTCTTTAGCACCTGCCATTAATTCGGTGTATTGCGACTTTAGTTGATTGGCATTTTCTAAAGTTTCATCTGCATTTTTATATATGTTAGAAACTTCATTCTGTCTATTTTCCAAAAACTTATTTACTCTACCAAATAAGAAGTGTTTTAGCACTAAAAATAGTATTAAAGTATTTAATAGAGTAAATATAATACTGCCAACGTCGATTGATAAAAAATCTAGCATAATTAAATTAAAACCTCCGTTCTACAGTTTTTTGAACGGTAGATATTAAAGCTGTCCAATAAATGGATTGATAAATAGTAATATTAGTGCTACTACAAAGCCATATATACCAGTGGATTCTGCTACGGCACAACCTATAAACATTGTAGATGTTACTGAACTTTTAGCTTCTGGTTGTTTAGCAATAGCCTCACAAGCCTTACCTACTGCGAAACCTTCACCTATACCAGGGCCTATACCTGCTATCATAGCCAAACCTGCTCCTATTGCTGAAGCAGCTAATACTATTGCTTTTTCCATAAAAATATACCTCCAAAAATATAATATTAAAAGAATTTAATTACTCCTCAGTAGAGTAACCTCCACCTATAAACGCCATCGATAGACTTATAAAGATGTACGCTTGCATAAAGCCACTAAACAAATCGAAGTACACCGATAGCACTGCTGGAACTCCTATAGTTAGTATAGGTATTGGCAAACCTATAGCGTTAGATAATCCAGTAAGTGCAAAGTAGATTAAACTTGTAATAACCATACCACCTGCTATGTTTCCAAAGTGACGGAACGCCATAGATACTGGTGTAGATACCTCACTTATTACGTTAAGTGGTGCCATTACAAATATTGGTGAAAGGTAGCCTTTAAGATATCCACCAACATGATTAGTTTTAATCTTAGCATAGGTTATGAATACAAAAGTTATTAAAGCCCAAGTTAGAGTGGTATTAAAGTCTGCAGTTACGGAACGCAATCCTAGTAGACTTATTAAACTTCCTAAAATAGAATAACTAAACAATGTAGCTATATATGGACTATACTTTCTATGATTTTTACCCATATTTTCATCTACTAACTTATTTACAGTAGTGACAATCTGTTCAGCGATAACTTGTTTTTTACTAGGTACTTTTTTCATATCGTGAGTTATCCAAAGTACGAAAACCGTAATTATAGCTATTACTAACCAACCCAAAACTATGGTTTCGGTTATGTTTATGGTAACTCCAGCCACGTCGAAACTCCAGATTATTTTAGGTCCAGTAACTTCGATTTGAGTAATACCCGTTAAAAATTTACTCACATTTTAGCAACTCCTTTATTTAGAATTATTGCGTACGCTCAATAGAGTGTACAATACTTTAGGATAAAGTTGGGGAACTATTACACAAAACTCATTGATGCTTTTTATTTTAATTGCAAAGTAAAAAGCACTTCCCAATAGGAAGTATCTTAAAAGATATCCACTCATTAACCTAAGTCGATTACTTCCAAATTCAACGGCAGTATCTAAGTTCCTTCGCAAAAGATGTAGGTTTATAAACAGTACAACACTACCTAACAACAAACCTAACATTACAGATACGTTAAGCGTAAACACTAAAGATATCAAATAGATTATTATATTTAAAATACATGAACCTTTCAATATATACTTTAATTCAGAATAAAAATCCTTATCGTTCAAAAAAAACACTCCTTGATATCTTAAATTAGTTTGTACTTAACAATGTTGATTATATCATAAAAAGGATTAATAATCAATAGTTTTAGAATAAAAACTCTTAACCATATTAATTATTATTAGATATATTGCCCAAACAAATCCTAATATATTTATTACATTATATCTAAATATAAAAGATTTTTCAATACTCAAATAACATCATACTGTACATTAATATGCATTAAGTAGTTTTTTGAAGATAATCTAAAAATTTTTCAAAGATTTATATAAATATCTATTGACTAAAATATTTAAATTTAGTATACTAATAGATAATGCTCTATTTTAAAAAATTGGCTTAATATTTGAAGGTGTATATTGAACAAACTTTCAAATATTGTCTAAAAAGTGTATTATATTAAGTATTTTAGGCGAAACATTGAATATATATGAAATATTGCAGTATGAAACTTTCAAAAATAATGAATATTGCTAATATTGGTTTATATTTAAAATATTTGTTGAAATTTCACATTTTATCTTGAAAATATTAAGTTTTTATGGTATAATACTAATATTGATAAATCAATGACTTTAATATATTAATATTTAATTTTTTAGGAGGAAAAATCCCATGGCTATAACTAATACTTATCTAGCTGGCGTTCTTGAAACTGTTAAGAAAAGAAACGCTGGTGAGCCTGAATTTATTCAAGCTGTAACTGAAGTTCTTGAATGTCTTCAACCTGTAGTTGAAAAAAGACCTGACCTTGTTGAAGCTGGTGTTATCGACAGACTTGTTGAACCAGAAAGACAAATTATCTTCCGTGTTCCTTGGGTAGATGATAACGGTAAAGTACAAGTAAACAGAGGCTTTAGAGTTCAATATAACTCTGCTATAGGTCCTTACAAGGGTGGTTTAAGACTTCACCCATCTGTATATATCGGAATTATTAAGTTCTTAGGCTTTGAACAAGTATTCAAGAACAGCTTAACTACTCTACCTATGGGTGGTGGTAAAGGTGGTTCCGACTTCGACCCTAAGGGTAAGAGCGATGGCGAAGTTATGCGTTTCTGTCAAAGTTTCATGACTGAACTTTGTAAGCATATCGGTCCAGATTGCGACGTTCCTGCTGGTGATATCGGTACTGGTGCTAGAGAAATCGGCTATATGTTCGGTCAATACAAGAGAATTAGAAATGAATTTACTGGCGTTCTAACTGGTAAGGGTCTAACTTATGGCGGTTCTTTAGCTAGAACTGAAGCTACTGGTTATGGTCTATGTTACTTCACTGACGAAATGCTAAAGGCTAACGGCGAAAGCTTTAAGAATAAGACTGTAGTTATTTCTGGTTCTGGTAACGTTGCTATATACGCTACTCAAAAGGCTACTGAACTAGGTGCTAAGGTTGTAGCTCTTTCCGATTCCAACGGTTACATCTTCGATAAGAACGGTATCGACCTAGCTTGCGTAAAGCAACTTAAAGAAGTTGAAAGAAAGAGAATTAAAGAATACGTTACTACTCACCCAGACGCTGAATATCATGAAGGTTGTAGTGGTATCTGGTCTATTCCATGTGATATCGCTCTACCATGTGCTACTCAAAACGAAATCAACAAGGAAAGTGCTGAACTTCTAGTTAAGAACCACTGTATCGCAGTTTCTGAGGGTGCTAATATGCCATCTACTCCAGAGGCTATTGAAGTATTCCTAAACAATAAGATTCTATTTGGACCTGCTAAGGCTGCTAATGCTGGTGGTGTTGCTACTTCTGGTCTTGAAATGAGCCAAAATAGTGAACGTCTATCTTGGACTTTTGAAGAAGTTGATGGTAAACTACACAACATCATGAAGAACATATTCAAGTCTTGTGATGAGGCTGCTAAGGAATATGGTCTAGAAGGCAACTATATGGCTGGTGCTAATATCGCTGGTTTCTTAAAGGTTGCTGAGGCTATGAAGGCTCAAGGTTGCGTATAATTAAAATTATATTGATATTATCAATGCTTACAAAAAAACTTTATAGTTTTAATTAACCTCAAAAGATAATAAAGTTTATAATAATGGTGACTAAGAGAAATCTTAGTCACTTTTTTAATTTGCGTAAAAAAATCCCTTACCATGTGGTAAGGGATTAATCTAGTAGCAACCCTATTAGATAGAAATTTCATTAGCTATATTGTATAGGTCTACTGGGAAAGATTTCTTCATAGATAGAGCATCTTGGATATCAAAGTCAGTAATCTTATTATCAACCATACCAACTACTCTGTTACCGATGCCTTGTTCTAGTAAATCTACAGCGTAGCTACCCATTTGAGTTGCTACAACTCTATCTCTAACAGTAGGAGAACCTCCACGTTGAACGTGTCCTAGTACTGTAGCACGAGATTCAATACCAGTCTTTTCTTGAATTTGATTAGCAATCTTTTCAGCACTTTCCTTAATGCCCTCAGAGATTACTATAACAAAGTGAGTCTTACCTAAAGTTTTAGATTGTAACATCTTTTTAGCAACATCGTCCAAATTATACTCAACTTCTGGAACTAATATTGCAGTAGCTCCACATGAGATGCCAGTGTTAAGAGCAATATAACCTGCACCTCTACCCATAACTTCAACTACAGAACAACGGTCATGAGATTGAGCAGTATCTGTAATTCTGTCAATCATTTCACGAGCGGTATTCATAGCAGTATCATAACCGATAGTGTATTCAGTACAAGCAATATCGTTATCAATAGTACCAGGTAGGCCAACACAAAGTATACCTCTTGCTGATAGGTCAGCAGCACCACGGAAAGAACCATCTCCACCGATAACTACAATACCTTCAAGACCTAATTCTTCACACTTAGCCTTAGCCTTTTGTAGACCTTCTTCATATCTAAACTCTGGACATCTAGCAGTGTAGATACAAGTACCTCCTCTTTGAATAATACCAGAAACACTTCTTTTTTCCATTTTAAAAACGTCACCACTAATAAGGCCACAGTAGCCACGTCTAATTCCGTAAACTTCCATGCCTCTGTTAAGAGCTGTTCTAGCAACTGCACGAACAGCAGCGTTCATTCCTGGAGCGTCTCCGCCACTAGTAAGAATACCAATAGTTTTCATAATAAAAAAACTCCCATCTGCTTACGCAATAATTTTAAAATATGTTACCTCACAAATTAGATAAGTTCGCACTACTACGATTTACTTTTTTGCAAGTTGATTATTTCAATCAAATATTATTCTATCATACTTTTTTATACAAGTCAAGATAAGTTTGGCTAATTTGTAAAATAACAGAGAATATTATACTTTTATGCCCTTGGATTATTGGATTTAATCAAACTTGAACTTTAATTTGAAAGTTTTTAAAACGTTTATAACCTCTTGATTAAGTTCTGTCATGGGATTGTTTTTAGGTATAAACTTCTTTTTCTTGTCTAGCCAGAATATCTTTATAGGAATTTTTCCATAGCTAGAGTTTAATCTGTTACACACTTCTGATGCCTTAGATAAATCTTGAGTGGTGGCGTATATACATAGACTAATACGTTGTAAGTATGGCTTTACTTCTGGAATGTTTGCGTAGTATATCGGATTTTTTACAAAATCTTGTATAGGAATAATACTATCGGCTAGTATACTGCAAGAGTCATCTTTAACGGATATCTTTCCACTGATATATACAATCGTATCCTTTAATATGGCGTTGCCTATCTGCTGATATATGCTTGGAAATACTACTGTATCCATAGATTGTACTGCATCTTCTACGGTTAAAAAGCACATACTTTCACCCTTTTTTGTGGTATGAGGTTTAACTTCCGATATATAACATATTAAACTTACTCTGTTTATGTTCTGTCTGTTAGAAGTTCTATCTAATATACTAGATACGGTATCTAACTTTAAGATATCTTTATATATAGAATACTCTTTCAACGGGTGACCACTGATATACATTCCAGTGACCTCTCGTTCCATGCTTAGTAGTTGAGCATTGGAAAACTCGTCCATACTTGGAATAGTATAATCTTTAGTAGCAACGTTAGACATTTCGCCAAATAAATCTAATTGACCTTCTATTTCTGTAGAGTAGCTACTATTAGAATATAAGTTCATAATACTATCCAAACTGGAAAGCATTTGATTTCTATTATAGTTTAATCCATCAAAAGCACCAGCCTTGATTAAACTTTCTATAGCACGTCTATTTACATCTGAACAGTTTGCCATACGCTTACAGAAATCTTTAATAGATGTGAACTTCCCATGCGAACTTCTTTCTAAGACTATATTCTTTATCATGCCCTTGCCTAGATTTTTAATGGCTAACAAACCAAATCTAATGGCGTTCTTGGATATGGTAAAATTTTCATAACTTTCATTTATGTGTGGACTTAATATCTTTACACCATTACTTTCACACTCTGCGATATATTCCATTAACTTTGATGTGTTCAAAGGTATGCTACTCATAAGTGATGCCATATATTCGGTAAAGTAATGACATCTTAAATACGCCGTTTGATACGATAAGTACGCATAACAAGTCGCATGAGATTTATTAAAAGCATATGATGCAAAACTAACCATCTTATCAAATATTTTATTAGCAATATCTACAGGAACTCCGTTAGCTACTGCACCTACGCAGTTTATACTTCCATCGGAATTTTTATCGCCATATATAAAGCTATTGCGTTCTTTTAGCATTACATCGTGTTTTTTCTTAGCCATAGCACGTCTAACAATGTCAGCACGACCATAGGAGTACCCCGCAAGAGTTCTAAAAATTTCCATAACTTGTTCTTGATATACTATACAACCATAAGTAACCTCTAGGATTGGTTTCAATAGTGGAGTATCATAAACTATGTTATTTGGATTGTGTTTATTTTCAATATATTTAGGAATACTATCCATAGGCCCTGGACGATACAACGCTAATACTGCTATTAAATCTTCTATGTTCTTCGGAACTAGTTTTATTAACACATCTGTTATACCTGAACTTTCAAATTGAAAAACTCCAAGAGTTTTTCCCTTAGCTAACATAGAGTACACTTCGATATCATCTATTGGAATGTTATCTATATTAAAAGTTGGATTGTCTTTTCTAATGTAATCTTGACAGTACTTTATGACGGTTAAGTTTCTTAAACCTAAGAAATCCATCTTAAGAAGTCCTAAACTTTCCAGAGCCTCTGTAGTGTATTGAGTTACAATAACGTTATCATTTTTTTTAATGGGAACTAAGTCGCTTATTGGCAATGCAGATATTATAACTCCCGCAGCGTGTGTAGATGTATTTCTAGGCATACCCTCAAGACGTTTAGCAATATCTAATAGATTTTTAACCTTAGCATCGGTATCGTACAGATGCTTAAACTCAGAATTTTCTTGAAGTACACTATCTATGGATACATCTAAGTTAGGCTTATTTGGAATGTAGTTGGCTATCTTGTTACAGATACTATAAGGCAATCCTAGTACCCTACCAACATCACGAATAGAACCTCTTGCACCCATAGTTCCGAAAGTTATAATTTGAGCAACTCTATCCGAACCATAACGTTGAGTAACGTAATCTATGACCTTTTGACGACCTTCTATACAGAAATCTATATCAAAATCGGGCATAGTAACACGTTCGGGATTTAAAAATCTTTCAAATAGCAAAGAGTACTCTATTGGATTTATATTGGTAATATGCAAACAGTAAGCACATATACTTCCTGCACCAGAACCACGTCCACAACCTACTGGAATATCATTACTTCTAGCAAAGTTGATATAATCCCAAACTATTAAAAAGTAATCTATATAGCCCATATTTGTGATTACATCTATTTCGTAGTTCATGCGATTTAAAACCTCACTACTAGGATTACTTCCAAAACGTTCTTTTAGACCATCATAGCAGAGTTTTTTGAAGTATTCAACATTGTCGGAAACTCCTACGGCTTTGTACTTTGGAAGTTTAATCTCTCCAAACTTAAAAGATACATTACATCTATTGGCTATAACTTGAGTATTTTCCAAGGCTTGTGGAAAGTTCTTAAATAGTTGATACATCTCATCATAAGATTTTATATAAAATTCATTAGTTGGAAACTTCATTCTGTCTTTGGCATCTACGATAGTTTGAGTTTGTATACATAGTAGAATGTCTTGAATTTCAGCATCGGATTTTTTAATGTAATGAGCATCATTCGTGGCAACTATTGGAATGTTGGTTTCAAGACTAAGTTTGTATATCAATGGAAGTATAGATACCTCTTTTTGTAGTCCATGATTTTGAACTTCCAAATAGTAGTTATCCTTGCCGAATATGTTTTGATATTCTAAAGCTACCTCTTTGGCGTGTTGATAGTCACCTATAATAAGATTTCTAGCAACCTCACCTACTATACACCCAGATAAGCATATTAAACCTTTATGATACTTTTTTAAAAGTTCTAAATCTACACGAGGTTTACCGTAAAAGCCCTCAGTATTTGCTAAAGATATTAACTTAATTAGATTATCATACCCTTGATTATTTTCGCAAAGCAATATTAGATGGTAAGGATTTTTATCCAAATGGAAATCCTTATCGTGACGACTTCTAGGAGCTACATACACTTCACACCCTATGATAGCTTTTATATCGTTAGCTAGAGCCTGTTTATAGAACTCAATAGCACCATACATACAGCCGTGGTCAGTGATGGCTACAGAAGTCTGTCTTAAACTTTTAACATAAGATATTAACTCATTAATTCTACAAGCACCGTCTAGTAGACTATATTCGCTATGCACATGAAGATGTGTAAACTGATTTAAACTATCCAAAAAAAACACTCCTTAATGAAAACTAATCTTTGTAAGAACCGTCTTTAATCTGTTGGGCTATAGTGGATATCTTTTGTAAGCGTCTGCTTAAACCAGAACGTCCGATAGGTTCTTCAAACTGTTCGCAGAGTTCTCTTAAAGACATATCAGGATTTTCCAATCTAATATAAGCAGTTTCCACCAATACCGATGGCAGATTATCTATACCTATAGTACTTTCAATATATTCAATATCATCTACTTGTTTTTGAATAGCGTTTAAACTTCTGGTATAGTTAGCCTTTTCGCAGTTGCTACGTCTGTTGAGCCTATTCTGTAACGATTTAAATATTTTAACGTTCATAATTTCCAAAGTAGAACTTTCTGCACCCATAAAAGTTAGAATATCTTCTATTTTTTCGCTACCCTTTGTGTAGACTATGTAGAAATTTTTTCTTAATATTATTTTAAAATCCAAGCCGAAACTAGTCAATAGGGTTAGTAAATCGTTAGCAAGAACCTCTTGCGATACCGAAAATTCTAGGTGATACTCCTTATTGGGATTGCTTACACTACCACATACTAAAAAAACTCCCGATATAAATGCTGTGATACTATTATTATCAATCTTAGTTAGGTCTATTTGATGCGTGGATTGTATATTAAACTCATCTATAATACTATTATAGTCACTAGAGGAAAATTTAAACGTATATGATTTATCATCATTTTGTAAAACTTTTTCAATGCAATCAACAGAGATATTCTTAGATAGATTTTTAACTAACTTTGGAAATATTTCGGCAAGTTCAAGACACTCTGTTCTAAAAGATGTATCGCCGTTGTATGAAAATCTATGTGAGAATAATAACAGACCGTACAGACAAGCATACTTCTTGTCACGGTCTGTTAGTTTGGTGCAAAGTTCTTTTTTTATTTGGTTAGAAAAATTTTCGTTCATTAGATAAAAAACTCCTTTTATAATAGATAATCTTGTATAGAACGTCACAATAGATATTCCATACAAGATACTATACTACTTTTCAATATCTCTATGAGTGGTTATAACCTTATAACCTTTATCGATAAAATGCTTACTAACCAACTCGGTAAACGTTGCACTACGATGTTTTCCTCCAGTACAACCGAAAGCAATCACTAGTTGACTTTTTCCCTCATGAATGTATAACGGAATTAAAAAGTCTAAGAGGTCGTTAATCTTAACTAGCAGTTGTTTAGATTGTTCAAAACTCATTACATAGTTACGGATACATTCTTCACGTCCTGTATGTTCTTTCAATTCGGGGATATAATAAGGATTAGGTAAACATCTAACATCGAAAATCAAATCAGCTTCAGCAGTAGCACCGTACTTAAAGCCAAAAGACATGACTTTAATAATCATGCTATCCGATTGGTGTGCTAGGAATATTTTAGTAATCTGTTCTTTAAGTTGTGAATTGGAAAGGTATGAAGTATCTATGTAGAAGTCGCTCATTTCACGGAGTTCGTTAAGTTGTTCACGTTCAAAAGCTATAGCCTTGCTCAAACAAGATTTAAACTGTAAATCAAGGGGGTGTTTACGTCTAGTTTCCTTGTAACGCTTGATAATAACCTCATTAGATGCCTCTAGGTACAGAATTTTAACGTTTATATTCATCTTAGCCAACTCTTTGCAACTGGTAGCAATCTCAGAGAACATATCACCAGCACGAATATCTACGGCTATGGCAACCTTGGAATACTTCTCCTCTGAGTTGACGCATATTTCACCAAACTTAGTTATAAGTTTAGGAGGCATATTATCTATGCAATAAAAACCTATATCCTCTAGGACGTTCATAGCATAAGATTTTCCAGCACCAGATAAACCAGTTACTACTACAAATTGCATAAAAATACCACCTTTCGATTACTTTAAAATTTTAGGTTCAAGTTCTAAAGTATAGCCTGTCTTTTCATGGACTATTCTAATTACCTCATTGGTAAGTTTAAGAATATCGTTACAAGTAGCGTTGCCTTTATTTATGACAAATCCACAATGCTTTTCGCTAACTTGAGCATCACCATAGGAAAAACCTCTCAAACCACACTCATCAATCAACTTAGATGCGTAGTTTCCTACTGGTCGCTTGAACGTACTTCCTGCACTAGGATATTCAAGAGGTTGCTTATCGTTACGAGCCTTAATGAGTTCGTTCATTTTAGATTTAATAGTATCGTAATCACCTTTGGCACACTGCATAGTAACCGATACTATTACACAACCTTCAATATCACTGAATATACTATGCCTATAAGATAGTTGCATATCTTTAGCTAAGATGGATTTCAACTCTCCTTGATTAGTAACATACTCTGCACTAACTACAACGTCTACCATTTCACCACCATAAGCACCAGCATTCATTAGTAAAGCACCGCCAACACTTCCAGGGATACCATATGCAAACTCTAAACCAGTTAGACAGTTTTCTAAAGCTTTAGTGCATACGCTCTTTAAGAAAGCTCCAGATAGTGCCTTTATGTTGCCATTTGGAAGTACTTCAACGTTAGAAAAATCTCTACCTAGATGAAGTATAACGCCATCAAAACCGTTGTCAGATACTATAACGTTGCTACCATTACCAAGTATAGCATATTTAACATCGTTTTTGTTACAAAAAGATACTACTTTGCATATGCAATCCACACTAGAAACCTCTATGAACAGTTTGCAATTACCTCCTACTTTAAAGGTGGTGTGCTTACTAAGAGGCTCATCTATTGAACTTTTACAACCTATTTGATTGCATAGTTGTATAAGGTTAGAAATATATGGCATAATATAAAATCAATCCAATCTATAAAGAATAAAGTTAAGCTAAAGGAACGTTTTTTTAAGAGCGTTCCTTTAGAGAATATCGTTACATTTGGTCAATATCATCGATATTTTTAAAAGTTTCATTGTGTTCCAGTTGAAGTCCCAACTTGTGTAGGAGTTCATGAGCAGCATTATAGCCCATTTCTTTCTGTCTGTTGTTCATGGCAGCGACTTCAAGAATTACAGCTAAGTTTCTACCAGGTCTAACTGGAATTGTTACCGATGGAACGTTAATTCCTAAGATGTTAGTATATTCGGTATCCACGCCCATACGGTCGTAGAGTTTTTCCGAGTTCCACTGTTCTAACTCAACGATAAGGTCTATCTGTTGAGTCATTTTAACAGCACCAATACCGAACAATCTTCTAGCGTTTACTATGCCAATGCCACGAAGTTCTAAGAAGTGTCTAATATTATCTGGGGAACTGCCCATTAATGTAGAGTTAGATATTCTTTTAATTTCTACGGCATCATCGGCTACAAGACGGTGACCTCTCTTAACAAGTTCTATGGCAGTTTCCGATTTACCTACGCCACTTTCTCCCATTATTAGAACGCCTTCGCCGTATATTTCAATAAGAACTCCATGGCGAGTAATTCTAGGTGCTAAACTTGTGTTTAAAAAAGATATCAAACCTGCAATGAATGATGCAGTAGTATCTTTAGTTCTAAGTAGAGTGATACTATACTTTTTAGATAGTTCAATCATTTCATCAAAACAAGGAAGTTCTCTGGTAATGATTAAAGCTGGTATCTTATGAGAGAATAGTTCTTCTAACTTAGAAGTTCTTTCTTCTTGAGATAGCGTTTCAAGATAAGCGTGTTCCATGTTTCCAATAACTTGAATACGTTCATGGTTAAAGTATTCGTAGAAGCCCATTAATTGTAACCCTGGACGAGTAACATCATTTTCGTCTATTAGTATGGAGTTAGGGTCTATAGGCATACTAACCTTTTCCAAGTCAAATTCTTCTATTATCTTAGCTAGAGAAACGTTGTACTTTTTGGAATTTGCAGACATATTTTATTCCTCCTTAACGTTAAATTATCTGTAGGATATTTCTACATAATATTATACACTAATATTGTTTTTTTTTCAAGATGTATTCACATATTATAGATAAAAACTTTTTCTAAGAAAGGATATTGTTTGTTCAATGCGTTCGATATTAAAGTATCTAACTTGGAGGCTAGTAACTATAGGTTTAGTCATACTACTTCAATTGATTATGTTTGTAACCTTATTTATGGGTTTATGGAACTGTTCAATATACGTTCAAATGGTGCTGAAAGTGATAAGTATAGTGTTTACTTTGATAGTCTTTAATAGCAATAGTAATCCTGCATTTAAGATATCTTGGATTATCGTAATATTGATAATACCTCTAGGTTGGATATTATACTTACTATTTCATGGAACGTACTCCTCTAAAAAAGAAGTTCTAAAGTATTCCGACTGTATGGATTTAACATCTAAGTATAATGTAATCAACGATAGCATACTTCTTGAGCTTAAGCAAGAAAATCCAGAGTTTGCCAAACTATGTCAGTATGTACAGAATACTTCCAATATGACCGTCTTTAAAAATACGGATACTAAGTTCTATCCATGTGGAGAATACTTCTTTGAGGAATATATCGAAAGTTTAAAGTCTGCTAAAAAGTATATATTTTTGGAATACTTTATAATCTCCAACGGCTTTATGTGGAATACTATATTGGATATCTTAAAAAGTAAAGCTAGTAACGGTGTGGAAGTTCGTCTAATGTATGATGATATGGGTACTATAAGTCTGCTAAGACATCACTATGATGACTACTTGAACTCTTTAGGTATAAAAACCGTGGTTTTTAACAGAATAAAAGCCTTTCCGAACTCTAGTATAAACTTTCGTGACCACCGAAAGATTACCATTATAGATGGTTATATAGCTTTTACTGGAGGCTTAAACTTATCCGATGAGTATATAAATGTAAAGCAACGTTTCGGCTATTGGAAAGATAGTGCTATTAAACTTCAAGGTGATGGAGTTAAATCCATGGTATTGATGTATCTTCAACTTTGGAACTACTCCTCCTATGATGATAAAAACTCTAACTTAGATAAGTATTTTTCTAATATTAGTGGCACATCTACGGGATACGTTCAATCGTTCTATGATAACCCATTTAGTAAAAAGTTGATATCTGAAAGCGTATATATGGCAATCATAAACAACGCTAAAGATTATGTATATATATGCACTCCATATTTAATACTGGATAACGAAATGATAACTACTCTAAAATATGCCTCTGCTAGTGGCGTAGACGTTAGAATTGTTACTCCTAGTATTCCAGATAAAAAACGTGTTAATGAAGTTACTCGTTCAAACTATGTAGAACTATTAAAATCGGGAGTTAGAATTTTTGAGTTTAAAGATGGTTTTATTCATTCTAAGACTATAGTATCCGATGACGCTTATGCCGTGGTAGGTACTGCCAACTTCGACTTTAGAAGTTTTTATATGCACTTTGAAAATAGTATCTTAATGTTTAAAACTGATGCCGTTATGCAAGTAAAATCCGATTGCTTAGATATTTTTGATAATATCTCTACTGAAGTTAAGTATCAAGATAGTATTAGTGTACCTATATCCAAAAAGATTTGGAGGTTCATTTTAAGACTATTTTCCCCAATTATGTAAAAAATATGGAATAGTCCATCTAATTGATGTTCTATTCCATATTAGAATATTCAAGAGATAGTAAAGTTATTCATAAATGTATTCTTTGTAGCCTAAGTTTTCTAAAGCAGATAGTACGTCTTTTTTTTGTGATGCAGTTAGGCTATTTAAATCTATAGATGGCACAACTTTTAGATTGCCTGTCATCTTTTGGAAAAGTTCCATGGATAGCTTTACTTTATTATACGTCGATTGCGAACCTAATGATATAGAATTTCCATCATAAGAGAATGTAGTGGAAAGTTCGTTTAAGTTTATACTTGGAACTAATACTATATTTTGATTAAGTTCCTCAGCTTTTAAAGCCTCAACGTTGCCTTTAAGTGCATCGAATAGAGAAAATTGGAACATTACACTTTGACCATTAGCTGAATTTTGTATTACGTTAAGAACGTCTAACAGAGCAGTATACCTATCAGGATTTTTAACTATTTCGCCTATGTAACCTAAGTCTTTTTCTCTAAAGTTCGGAAATATAACGTCGGAACAGATAATACCTTCAATGCCATCTTCTGTGAGTTCTGCCGATATTGCTGAAAGATAGTTTTTAGTATCGTCTGCAAATGGTGATAGCCATGGCTTACCACCCTTTTCGCCGTAATCGTCCCACCAAGAACCAGTTCCGTCCTCAAATTGATATGCCGACTTCTTAAAAGTTTTAGGATACACATTATCATATAATACGCTTATACTTGCGTATGGCTTTAAGCCTTTATCCTTGATTATCTGTACTAAAGACGATAAATCTACATATGATGCCACTACCCCAGCATTTCTAGCTGAGTTTATCTGCGAATTGTAATTTAACATACCTCCTTGAGCCTTTAAAGGTAATACTACCGTATTATAAGAACTATCTAAAGAACTCAATGCAGAGGTTAAAGCGTCCTCACTAGATATATCTTCTTCAGTTAGATAGTATGCACTAATATTATCCTCATAAGTAACGTTATCATTCGAAGATGGTGTATCATTTGAACTACTATTGTTGTTACTAGTACTGTTATTATCATTAGATGTATCCACGTTAGTAGTAGTCACGGGAGTAGTTTCGTTCTTAATAGAAACAGTTCCATCAGCACTAATAATATTTCCGTTCTTATCGGTTTGAGTAGCGACTTCGGTGACTGGCGTAGTTGTCGGAGTAGTAGTTTCCGATGTGGCTTGTGTAGTAACTGTAGTTTGAATAACATCTATTGATGGATTTACCGTTTCTACTGCAGAATTGGTATTTAAAGTAATATTGCTATCTTGAATATCGTTGTTAGCATGAATGGAACTATTATCACCCATAGATGACAGTTTGCCCATCAATTTATAGCCTCCAACACCAATACCAACTAATAGAGCCACCATAACTATAGCACCAGCAACTCTGCCCTTATGGAGTTTACGTTTATTACGTCTGCTACCGTTGTTATACTGGTGATGTTGAATTTTAACATCTCTATTGTTATTATTCATTATATCGGCTTCCTTTCTAATAAAATTTAACCAAACGTCCTTGAACTAAAATAAGAATACTGTATATAATGTAAGTATAGTATAACAAAATTTTTAGAAAAAATCAACTAATATAAGTTTACAAAAGAAGTAATATATATTACACAACTATTAAATATGTATCTATGATGTAACTATTATGGAACTTTTTAAGAATACTCTTTAAGAATATATTCAAGAATATCATCTTTGGCAATGTCATTGTTATTTGTGTCACTGTTTGAGTGCAAGTTGCTATTCTGGTCGTTCAAGAGGTCAATATATTCTTTAGGAACTTGCACTTCCTCAAATGGATTAATAGTTTCGTCATCATAAAGGTTAGGTTTATACGCTAAATTCTTACTTTTACCAAATGGAACATATATAACATTATTTTTAAAAAACATTATAAAAACACCTCTAAAAGACATCATAAAGCCTAACATTTAGGCAATAATAGTTAATAACACATCAACTTACGGAGGGATATGTATGTTAATAGAACAACTAAGCAATATATCGGTTAAGTTTACGCTAACTCAATCGGAGTTAGCGGAGTATAACCTAGACTTCAACTCTATAAGTAGGTATGATGCTAGTACCCGCACTATGATATCACACCTAATACTATTGGCAGAAAATAAAGAGGATATTACTGTACATTTTGGAAGTTCGGAAGTGTATGTTGAAGCCTTTTCTTGTAATGATAGCAGATATATTATATATATATCGTTAATTGAAAACCCTCATAAAACTTTGGAACGCAATAACTTTTTTGTATGTATTACTGATAATCTTAACCATTTAATAAGACTTTCTAAACAGTTGGTAAGATTTTCTTTGAATGATATATCCTCTAGTACGCTCTACATGGAAGATGATAACTTCTTTCTTTTTATAGACTGTACTAGAAAATCTTTTGAAAAGATACTGTTCGCTATAACTGAATTTTGTGAGTACTCTAATAAACGTCCTAACTATGATACTATAAATGAATATTGGCAATGCTTAGCTGAATTTAATGCAATACAAAGACTTAGCCTTTTAACGCCTTAACGCCGTCGCTCATATTAGATTGCTTAAATAAATAACTTCCCGATACTAATACGTTAGCACCAGCATCACGCACTAATTTAGAAGTTTCTAAGTTTATTCCACCATCTACTTCCAATAGGACGTTATAGTTATTATCTTGTATTATTTTACGCACTTGATTAATCTTGTCTAACGTTTCATAGATAAAACCTTGTCCGCCAAAACCTGGTTCTACGGTCATAATAAGAACCATATCCACTAGACCTATAATATTTTCAATATCGGCTACAGGAGTATTAGGCTTTATGGATATTCCTGCTTTTTTGCCACACTCATGAATTTTGTTAATAGTATCTATAGGGTTGCTGTTGCTTTCATAGTGGAAGGTAATATAATCTGCACCATTTTTAGCGAAGTCCTCTATATACTTAATTGGATTGCTTATCATTAAATGAACATCGTTAATTAAGTTGGAATGAGTAGCAATAGATTTTAAAATAGGAGTTCCAAAGGTGATATTGTCTACAAATAAGCCGTCCATAACGTCAAAGTGAACCCATTCTGCCCCCGACTTTTTAATGTCTGAGCATACTTCACGAATACATGAAAAATCTGCACTTAGTACAGATATCGAAACTATTATATTATTACTCAATATAAAAATCCTCTTTTCTGCAATACTTTTAGAAATAAATCCTCAATATATAATAACTCAAAATTTTAATTATGTCAACAGAAAAATGTCGTTAAAAGTTCTCTTTGGATATTATTAATAATAATATGACTTTTAGGAACGCTTTGCAATGCGTTCCTAAGTGCGTTAATATGAGGTTTTTACAATACCTTGAACAGTTTTTCTATCTTTTGGAATGACGTTGCTTACTTTTATAATTCTTGATACATTTCCAACTATATTACTAGCATAGTAAGATATTACTATTCCATAAAAATGGAACAGTGGAACACATATCAATAGCGTAGATATTCTAACTATGTACTCTGCAACGTAGTTTATAGAGGAAAAGCCATGTTTTCCTAGACCTTTTAGTATACTTTCAAGGACTATTTCAAGATATATCAAAGGTACTACTGGCGATAGTATTTTTACTATCTTACCACTAAATGGAGTACTTCCTATAAGTATAGCTAAGTTATCGCCAAACATGAACAATCCAATAGATACCATTAGCGAAAATATTAAAGTTAATCTAATAGCCTTAAAAGATACTCTCCTTACCCTTAGATAGTTCCTAGAGGTATTACATCTAGCTATTTCTGGAACTATTATACACGATAGACTACACAATATCGATGATGGAAAGAATATTATAGGTATAACAATAGCCTCAAACATACCATAAAGTTCAAAAGATTGCTCTGCTGAACTTCCACACTGCCTTAGAGTTATTGGAAGTAAAGCATCGTTGCAAGTGCTTAGTATCAGTGGAATACTGCTGTTCAATGCTATTGGAATACTTTTAACTATGTAACTCTTAAAAGATACATCTGTTAAGAGGTTAGTCTGTTGTAAGTGTTTAATCAAAGATATAAATAAGAATATCATTGAAGTACTTTCTCCAACCAGTATACTAATAGATAGCATAGTTATAACGTTAGTATTAAAAGTATATATTATTATGGCTATAGATATATTTCTAACAAAAAACTCTATACACCCCGATATTAACGGTATGGATACTTTTCTATGTGCATGAAAATATCCCTTAATACTAGAGGTCATTGCCGTTAGTACTAGTGTAGATGCTATTATCTTAATACCACTGGAATACTCTACATTGTTTAAAAGTTTTCCACAAATATTATCGGAAAAGGTTACTATAAAGATTGTACTACTCACCGATAGTATAGCACTCCAAAGTATTGAATACATGAGTATGGTATTAGCATTACCTGTAGCTTTTCCACGTTCTTCTGAGATAAACCTATTGGCACATAAGAAAGAGTTCCCATTAGAGATTACTACAAACGTATTATAAAATGATAGCACTAATGATACTACTCCTAACATTTCCTCACCAAGTTTTCTAGTTAGAAATATGTTCATTAATAGGGTTATTCCTTGAAGTATAAAATCCACGATAGTCATAAATATGGTATCTTTAGCAATAGAGTGTTTCAATTAAAAAATCCCTCCTTATGCTAATTATATGTTATACCCTAACCATTAATGATTACTAATCTTTAATATCATACTATACATATAGGAAAAATATTTTTGATATCTTTAAGATTACTATTGACTAATTAATCTGTTTTGTGCTATAATAAACATTGTTGAAAAAATATTCTATATCACCGAAAGGATTGAAACTAAAATGTCAGAAAATAGAAATGAACTAAACAAAAATTTAGCTCAAATGCTAAAGGGTGGCGTTATTATGGACGTTACTACTGCTGAAGAAGCTAAAATCGCTGAAGATGCTGGTGCAGTAGCTGTTATGGCTCTTGAAAGAGTACCTTCCGATATTCGTAAGCAAGGTGGAGTTGCTAGAATGAGCGACCCTAAGATGATTAAAGAAATCAAGAACTCTGTATCTATACCAGTAATGGCTAAGGCTAGAATTGGTCATATAGTAGAGGCTCAAATATTAGAAAGCCTTGGCATTGACTACATCGACGAAAGCGAAGTACTAACTCCTGCTGATGATATGTACCATATCAATAAGCACGATTTTAAAGTTCCATTCGTTTGTGGTGCTAGAAACATCGGCGAAGCACTTCGTAGAATTGGCGAAGGTGCATCTATGATTAGAACTAAGGGCGAAGCTGGTACTGGTAACGTCGTTGAGGCTGTTCGTCATATGCGTACTATGATGTCTGCTATTAATCAACTAAAAAATATGCCTAAGGAAGAATTAATGACTTTCGCTAAAGATAATGGTGCTCCTTATGATTTAGTTTGCTATGTTGCTGAAAATGGTAAACTTCCAGTAGTAAACTTTGCTGCAGGTGGTATTGCTACTCCTGCCGATGCTGCTTTAATGATGCAACTAGGTAGTGAAGGTGTATTTGTAGGTTCTGGTATATTTAAATCTTCTAACCCTACAGTTATGGCTAAGGCTATAGTTAAGGCTACTGCTTACTACAACAATCCAGATATCATTGCAGAAGTTTCTGAGGGTATCGGCGAGGCTATGCGTGGTCTATCTATAGATGAAATCCCACCTCAATACAGACTAGCTGAAAGAGGCTGGTAATAAGCATGAGTAAGGTTATAGGAGTATTATCGTATCAAGGTTCTGTAGTGGAACACATGAAAAGCCTATCTAAAATAGAGGGCATTACCCCTATGGAAGTTAAAACTTTAGAGGGTATCAATTCAGTTGATGCTTTAATAATACCAGGTGGCGAAAGCACTACTATTTCTAAACTTTTAAAAATCTTTGGACTTTTTGAACCTCTTAAAAAACGTATCCAAGAGGGTATGCCTGTTTGGGGTACTTGTGCAGGATTAATCTTATTGGCTAACGAAATAGTCGGCGAACAAGCACATCTACAGTGCATGGATATTAAGGTTAAACGTAATGCCTATGGCTCTCAATTAGATAGCTTTAGTTGTGACTATGTTATCCCTGAGTTTTCCAAAAAGCCTCTACCTTTGGTGTTCATTAGAGCCCCTTACATTGAAAGCGTCGGTAAAGACGTTAAGGTTCTATGTGAATTAGATGGTCACATAGTTTGTGCTAGACAAAATAATATGTTAGTAACATCTTTTCACCCAGAACTTACTGAAGATACTACTATTCATGAGTATTTTTGTAATATGTAATATAAGTGTTATACAACCTAGATACTATATCTGGGTTGTATTTATTTATAGTCGTGCATGAAATCGATTTTATATTTTTTTGTTAGAAGTCAATATTTACACATCATAAAGTTTAAAATATATCTTTTAAACTGGATTTATATGTGATATAATCTACTACAGTAGATAAAGAAAGGATATCAGTTATGAGAGCAGTAATTCAGCGTGTTACTAACGCAAGTGTGTCCGTAGATGGCAACGTGATTGGTAGTATAGGTAAAGGATTTTTAATCTTACTAGGTGCAGGTTCTGGCGATACGGATTTAGATGCTAAAAAACTTGCAGATAAAATTCTAGGATTAAGAATATTCTCCGATGAAAATGATAAGATTAACCTATCCCTTAAAGATGTAGATGGCGAAGTGTTAATAGTATCACAATTTACCCTATACGCCGATTGCCGTAAAGGAAATCGTCCTAGTTTCGTCCACGCTTGTGAACCTTGCGAGGCTAATAGATTGTATGAGTACTTTATTAGTCTGTTCGAGGGCAAGGTTAAAAACGTTCAAAAAGGTCAGTTCGGTGCAGATATGAAAGTTCAACTTTTAAACGATGGACCTTTTACTATAGTTCTTGATTGTAATGGAGGCGTAATTCTATGATAAACGTTAAAGATTTAGTATCAAAAATGACTTTGGAAGAAAAAGCTAGTATGTGTTCTGGTGGCGATTTTTGGCACACCAAATCTGTAGAACGTCTTGGAATACCTAACGTTATGGTATCCGATGGACCTCACGGACTTAGAAAACAAGACTTAAAAGCAGACCATCTAGGAGTTAATATAAGTATTAAAGCAGTATGTTTTCCATCTGCTTGTGCTACTGCGTGTTCTTTCGATAAGGAATTAATTCAAACTATGGGTGAGGCTCTTGGCAATGAATGTCAAGCTGAGGACGTTAGCGTACTACTAGGCCCTGGTTGTAATATAAAGCGTTCGCCATTGTGTGGCAGAAACTTTGAATACTTCTCTGAAGACCCTTATCTAGCATCTCAGATGGCAAAGCATCATATATTAGGAGTTCAAAGTACTGGTACTGGAACTTCTTTAAAACACTTTTTAGCTAATAACCAAGAACATCGCAGAATGTCCACAAGTGCAAATATAGATGAACGTACTCTAAGAGAGATATATCTATGTGCCTTTGAAACTGCCGTTAAAGAGGCTCAACCTAAAACTGTAATGTGTTCTTACAATAGAGTAAACGGAACTTTTGCATCGGAAAATAAAAGATATCTAACAGATATCCTAAGAGATGAATGGGGCTTTAAAGGTCTTGTAGTTAGCGACTGGGGTGCTGTAAACGACAGAGTTAAAGGTCTTAAAGCTGGTCTTGATTTAGAAATGCCATCTAGTGGTGGTATTAACGATAAACTAATAGTAGATGCCGTTAACAATGGAACTCTATCCGAGGAAACTTTAAACACATCTGTTGAAAGAATACTCACTTTAATGTATCAATACTTGGAAAATAGAAACGTCAACGCTAAGTTCGATATGGATAGTGACCATGCTCTAGCTGAAAAGATTGCTCAAGAGTGTATGGTTCTACTAAAGAATGATGATAATATTCTACCTTTAAAGAAAGGTTCTAAAGTTGCCTATATAGGCAAGTTTGCTCAAAAGCCTAGATATCAAGGTGGTGGAAGTTCGCATATAAACTCTTATAAGGTATCTAACGCTTTAGATAGCTCTAAAGACTTTGCAAGTATAACATACGCTCAAGGCTACGATACTAATAAAGATGTTACTAATCCTACCCTACTAACTGAAGCTATCGAGGTAGCTAAAAACTCCGATGTGGCTGTAGTGTTCGCAGGTCTTCCTGATACCTTTGAAAGCGAAGGTTTCGACCGTACTCATATGAATATGCCTAACTGTCAAAATGAATTGATTGAAAGAGTCGCAGAAGTTCAACCTAACGTAGTAGTAGTACTTCATAACGGTTCGCCTGTTGCTATGCCTTGGATTGATAAGGTTAAAGGTATTATTGAAACTTATCTAACTGGACAAGCTAGTGGAAGTGCAGTATCTAAGATACTATTTGGAGAAGTAAATCCTAGTGGTAAGTTAGCTGAAACTTTCCCTATTAAGTTACAAGATAATCCATCTTGCTTGACTGGTTTCGGTGAGGGCGATGAGGTAAACTATTCCGAGGGTATATTCGTGGGATATCGCTACTATGATAAGAAAGATATGCAAGTACTATTCCCATTTGGATACGGTTTAAGTTATACTTCTTTTGAATACTCTAACTTAAAGACTTCTAGCGATACTATCAAGGATACCGATACCTTAACTGTAACCGTAGATATTACTAATACTGGTTCTGTAGCTGGTAAGGAAATAGTTCAGTTGTACATTCAAGATGTGGAAAGTTCTGTAGTTAGACCTATCAAGGAGTTAAAGGGCTTTGAAAAGGTATCCTTAGAACCTAACGAAACTAAGACGGTAACTCTCACTTTAGATAAACGTTCTTTTGCGTACTACAACGTAGATATTAAGGATTGGCACGTTGAAACTGGTAAGTTCAACATTCTAATAGGAAAGTCCTCCAGAGATATTGTGCTATCTAAGGAAGTTGAAGTGCAATCTACAGTTAAGCTACCTAAAAATTACAACATGAACACCAACTACGGCGATTTATTAAACGACCCAAATGCTAAAGAATTCTTAGAACAGTTGAACAGTCGCTACTTTGAAGATATGGAAGGTGACATGGGCGAAAGTACTCAAGAAATGATGGAACAGATGTTGAAATACAATCCATTAAGAGTATTCGTAAGTTTTACCGATGGTAGAATATCTAGTGAGTTTATACAAGAAAATCTTGATAGACTTAACAACGCCGATTAATTTGATACCTACTTAAATAATAATATATATCCACATAATAGGCATTATCTCCCCCAGATGATGCCTTATTATGCTTTTATACACCAAAAAATAAAGTCAAGACGATAAGTAAACGTCTTGACTTTAAAAATACTAGGAGTTACCATTTAAAACTTTTAGAATCTTCTTTATATTAAAAACAAATCTACGCTTGTTGCATAAGATTTACAATAATATCAACACAAGTATCTATGCCTAAAGAGGCACTATTCAATATTAGATGATAGTTCTCTCTAAATCCCCATCTTCTATCGGTATTGAACTCATAGAAACTAGTTCTACGACGGTCATTCTTACGGAGCATTCTTTCAGCCTCATTGGATTTTAACCCATACTGTTCTATAGCACGATTTATTCTAGGTTGCATTTCGGAACATATAAAAACTTTTAGACAGTCTGGTCTGTTGCCAAGTATAGCATCACTGCATCTGCCTACCACTACACAAGATTCTTCTTTTTCGGCAAATTCACGGATAAGTTTAGCTTCTTCAAAAAATAGTTTATCTGCCATAGGAACTACACCGTTATCGTAAAGAGTAGGATTAGATGCTAATGAAAGACTATATATTACACTACTTGCAATAGTTTCCTCAGATTTTTGAGCCTTATTTAAAGATACTCCTAAGTTTTTAGCAGCCAACTCTAAAATATCTTGATTGTGAAATGGTATTCCTAACTTTTGAGCCACTTTTTGACCTATTTCTCTACCACCACTGGCGAACTGTCTATCTAAGGTTAAGTATTTAAATTTTTTCATATATATAACACCTTCTCATTAATTATTAATATATGAATAGTATACTATAATTTTCAACATATTTCAAGAGTTTTAGGAAAAATATTTAAAATTTTTTTGAAATGTTATCCAATGCACTCAACAACTACGCTCCTAGAACCCATTTGAATATATCTTTCCTCTAGTAAACTTTTTGGATACGCTACCCTACCAACTAGAGTATCATTGAAGTATATGTAGTTATCATTGTAACCTATTGCCACCATGCAATGTTCGTTTTTCATATATTGAAAGATATCATCTGTATCGCCTAAGTACCAGTGTAAGCCTTCTTGTGTAGGAACTAAGTTCTGAGTAGCCCATACTATTACTGGAATATCGTTATCAAGATAGCTTTGTATATCGTTAATGGATAAGTTATCATAAGAAGTTACTTTAAAGTCTTCCTCTAGGTTGTAATCTTTAAGGATAGCTTTAATGGTAGATGCTATAGTATCTTGATAACACCCTAACCCTGAGTAACTTTTAGGATTTCCTATAAAATATTCATTGGGGTGCATTCCTGATAGTATCTTATCGTCATTATAGTCATAACCGATAATTTCAAGTTCAGCTTTAGGAAGATATTCGTCTATAAAGGTATCTACAGATATATCTAAGCCGTAGTACTGCAACACCGATGTAGCACTAACGCTTTCACAACCTGTAGGATACTTTACAGCTTGATATATATATGGTACATCTATAATATTATCTATTATGGTATAGTTTATAAGTCCACTGGAATTATATCCATTTATATTATGTTTTTTGAGTGTCGCTTCAACTTTGGATTTCTTAAATGGAAGTTTACTATCACCAATACTCATACTGCTATCTCCTATGTTATTGGATTGCCCTATGTTCAAACTTGTAGTAGTGGTATCAAAGATACTCAACGTACACACTAAAACTACAGATATCACACCTATTACAGATATTATAGCAACTTTAGGATTTTTAAAGCATTTCATTTTATACACTAGTTACATATCTAAGACGTTCCAAGTTGTCGTTGTAGTATATAAGCCAATCGTAGTGTTTAGATGTTATAGTAAAATCGCCATTGTTTCCCAACGGAACACCATAGAACAACACCTTTACAACTTCCGATATTTCACCCTCATATACTACTGAATAGTCCTCTTTGCCACTACCAGATACTATTAAGTATACAAGATTATCTTTATTTGGAGCAAACTGGTAGATATGCGATAGAAAATCCTCCCAAGATAAACTTTCTAGACTTACTCCATTAGATGCGTAGTTTTGAAACTTATCATCTAGCTTGTCATAGATTCTATTTAGGGATATCTTAGTATATTTGGATATATCTACAAAAGAATAGAATATATCGTCGATAATATCTTTAGACTTTTCCTCCGATACCTTAAAAAATCTGCTAGTATCTATGGAAGATTCTTTAATAACGTTAGAAACTTCTAATTCTACGTTTAACTTTTCGGACATTTTTTTAACCTCCTAAGTATTTAATTCTAGCCATTTGGCAACGCCATCATTTTGATTACTTTCTATAACGCCAGTAGCTACAGATTTCAACTCTGCGATAGCGTTTTCAACGGCATAACACTCATTGGATATCTTAAACATTTGTAAATCGTTGATACCATCACCAAAACATACTACCCTATCGCAGTTTAGAAGTCTTTTCAACTGCAACACTGCATTGGATTTATTCACATCTTTTGGAAGTATCTCCAACCACTGATTTTTTGAATAGTAATCTTTTTGATATATACAGTTATAACTATCTTTTAACAGACTATGTACTAACTGCAACTTATTTGAAGTATCTATGCAGGTAAAATAGAATACATCGCCACTATACAGATATTCCTCTCCTATTGGATTTTCTCTAACGTCGCCTTTTCTGGTATCTAAGAAAGTCTTAGCACCGTCGCTAACTAAATTCGGAACGTATGAAAACTTTTCAACGCCATTCTGCATGGAGTACACTATAGGATATATTTTAAAACTCTCTAGTGTACGCTTTATGTCGGCTACTTGATGGTTTTCAAAAAAGTTAGATATTAATATCTTATTAGTAGAGCTATCTACAATCATAGTGCCGTTATAGACTATCATAGGTATAGGACACTTCAAGTTACTGGTGACTTTTTTAGCAGTAATTCCCGAACGTGCAGTGGCAAATGAGAAGTTTAATCCATTATTGACCAACTTATTAATAGTGTTGCAAGTATACTCCGATAGCGTTTCATTATCTAATAACAGAGTTCCGTCCAAATCGGATATATATATAGTACTCATAGGCTAATTAATCTTAGTAGGTAGACCGTTAATCTCAACAGATGGGTCATCTACATCTATTACTATGCAACGTCTACCGTTTATGTTGCTAGTATGTATCTTTTGAACGCCCTCTTGCGATATGTTCACGGTTATTTCTGGAGTAGATATAACAGTCTTAGTATCCACAATGTTAGATGCCGTAAAAGAATTTTTATCCATAGAAGTTTCATATACGGTATCTAGTGCCAGAAGTTTTTCATTATCCACGCCGACCTCATGCAAGATATTCTTTAACCTAGATTTATCTATAGTAGTAGTTTCGGTATCGTTCTTATTGAAGTCTATAATTTCCTTAATCTTATCATTTACCGATGTTATTACGTTGTAGTTTAAATCATCGCCCACCACGGTCTTTAGAATGTTTTGAAACTCTGCCTTTTCCGATTGTGCTGACATAATAAATTCACAACCAAGAATATCTTCAATTATGGATAAGTTTGGCTTTTTATAAGTTTTGGTATAGTACATAATGGCATTTACATCAGGACTTCTATCGCTAAAGGTTGGATACAAAAAGCCATCGTTAGCCGATTTACTTACTACAAATTCGGTGTTATCCTTTTTAGATAACTCATCTTGAGAGAATACAAGACCCATATCGCTAAGTTCGGCTTGACAAAATGCAGTAAGCATAAAGTTATAGTCCAGTGTATTATCCTCATTGAAGTCATTATTTTTATTTTTAACTCTAACTGTATAGGTGCAGTGTGCCGATATTATCGCAAATGATGGTGTGTAGTCTATATTTTGAGCCACTCTATTTACAAAGTTTTCCACCAATTCATCATCTTGAAACTTTTCCTTAACTAGATTGTACAACAAAGGTTGTATACCATCTTGGTCGTACTGTTCGTTTGGAATTTGATACTCTATAAAAGACTTTCCCACACTAGTAGATAACACTTTTTTTAGAGTATCTCTAATAATATCCAACTCATCGGAGAGTATTTCGGTATAGGGTCTAACCTTGCAAACTCTAACCTTTTTATCGGTATCGATAAAGGCAGTTAGAACACTATTTATAGTAAAAAATCCGCTATCATCGGATAGATTTTTCTTTATTTCGGATACTTCTTTTTTATTCATTATATAAACGTTCCTTTCGTAGAATATATATATTAAAATCCTATTGATATTATAACATACCAATAGGATTTTTGCAAACTAAAATTTTTATATATCAGCGATTATTCTGTTACATATTATATATTTTCGCCATTAGTTTCTATTACGGATTTATACCAGTAACCACTATCTTTGATGGTTCTTTCCTGAGTTTGATAGTCTACATAGATAAGTCCAAAACGAGCATCATAGCCACTAGCCCATTCAAAGTTATCCATAACAGACCAGTACATATAACCAATGATATCTATACCATCATCGATAGCTTTTTTAATGCCTTTTAGATATCTAGCTAAGAAGTCTATTCTATTAGGGTCATGAACCTTACCATCTAAGCAGATTTTATCGTTACATGATGTACCATTTTCAGTAATCAAAATAGGTAGATTATATCTTTCAGTTAAGAACTTGCATGACCAATATAGACAGTCATCATTTATAGGCCAACCTAGTTGAGTTACTGGCTGTCCAGTAGCATAGTTGCTATCATCTCTAAAGTATCCGTGAATAGTACCGTCATCATCTATTAGGGCTTGAGCTTGATATATATTAACTCCATAGAAGTCTAAAGGTTGAGATATCAATTCCATATCGCCATCTTTTATAGTAGGCATATTGTCGCCAAGAACTTCATAGGCTCTATCTGGATACTTACCTAGATATACTGGGTCACTCCACCAACTTAATGAGAATATAAAGTTATCTTTAGTTAGGTCAAAAGATTTCTCTCTAGCAAGTTGGATATTCTTTTCAGTATTGCTAGTAGGATTGTATACTGGTCCTATTGGAGCGTATCCTATTTTAACATCTTGTTTAGCAAACTTTCTAATAACTTTTACTGCCTTACCATGAGCCAATAGTACGTTATGTGACATCTCAGCTAAATCCTTAGTAGAACACTTTCTAAATGGAGCAAAGTTACCTATATGATATCCATTGCCTATGAATACTTGAGGTTCATTAAAAGTTATCCAATACTTTACCCTATCGGAGAAGTTTTCTACTAGAACCTTTGCATATTCTTCAAACCAATCCGATGAGTTATGATTTAACCATGCACCTTGTTTTTCTAATGCTATTGGATAATCCCAATGGAACATTGTAACCAAAGGTTGAATATCGTTAGCTAGTAACTCATCTATTAGATTGTTATAGAACTCTATTCCTTTTGGATTTACTTCCCCAATGCCATTAGGAATTATTCTAGTCCAACTGATAGAAAATCTGTAATACTTAACGCCTAACTTTTTCATGTTAGCGACGTCCTCTTTGTAACGGTGATAGTGGTCACAAGCTATATTACCATTCTCCTTGTGTGCAATTGCTGGATTTCCTTGACAGTAATAATCCCATACGTTTAAACCTTTGCCATCTTTATTGTAAGCACCTTCAACTTGGTATGATGCAGATGCTACTCCCCACATAAAATCTTTATTAAAAGCCATGATATTTTCTCCTAAGTATAAGTTTTTTATTCCTTGTGAATTCACAATTTCATTGATAGTATTATATAATATTAATACCAATAAGTCAACGACAATATTGGCATTTAATTGTTACTTTATTGACTTTTATAATACTATCTATAAAGGGGGATTTTTTATCATGCAAAGCTATATCCATACTGGATTGTATTCTTATAATGCTATGCAATATAGCATATATGTCTTGTTAAAAAGATACTATCCTTTACTTAGAATATCCACTTTGAACACCACTGCTGATGGTAGATGTATCTTCTGTCTAAAAGTTGGAAATCCTAAAGGTAGTAAAAAAATCTTGATAGTTGCAAGTTGCCATGGTAGAGAGTATATCAACTCTATGTTAGTTATGAACCAGTTAAAAACTCTCCTAGAGGAACAACCTCCTGAACTCCTTACAGATTGCGAAGTGTATATTATTCCTATGTTAAATCCCGATGGCGTTAGTATCAGTCAGTTTGGTATAGATGCTATACATCACAAAGATATCAAACTTTTAGTTAAAAACATATTGGATACTAACGTTATACATCATAGATATTGGAAGTCTAACGCTCTAGGTGTGGATATAAATAGAAACTTTCCGACTAAAAGTTGGTGCAACTTCAATGATAATGTATATACACCATCTTATAAGTTTTTTAAGGGTTTCGATAGTAATTCCGAAGTCGAAACTAAAGCTATCACAGAGTTATGCTCCACTTTAAAAGGCTTAAAGATGGTTGTATCTTACCATTCTAGTGGCGAAGAAGTATACTTCAACTATGGTCAAAGCGGTCAACTTTGGAACGATACTATTAAAATCCTAGATGCTATACAGTATCAAACTAGGTACTTTAGAGCCGTTCCTAGCATAGACGGTCTTGGTTGCAGTGATTGGGTTGTCAACTGCTTGAACATTCCCGCTATCACCTTAGAAACTGGTATTGGTGATTGCCCTCTATCTATAAATGAATACCCTAAAATTTGGCGTGATAACAAAGATGTTCTATCTACTTTAATTTCCATCACGGCTAAAGAACTATAATCAAATAAATTTTTCTTTTCATTTGTGTTTCACATCATATTGTAAATCATTCAGCAATTTACTAGTTACTAGAAATTGCTGAAATATATACTTTAGCTGTACTAAGCAAATCAATATGGTGTGATGAATTACATTTTGTAGGGTTCACAATGATGTGAGACACAATTTATGGTAATTAAGTAAATATTGTT
>ERZ825670.881-NODE-881-length-36604-cov-5.582697_pt1 | contig 36604 bp, 26 predicted proteins | sample MGYA00519929_ERZ825670 | MGnify/ENA primary metagenome ERZ825670 (study PRJEB31778, sample SAMEA3449207) | human gut metagenome | biome: human gut; feature: human-associated habitat; material: faeces | place: United Kingdom | collected 2010/2012 ...
TTTATCTTCAGTTTCGCCTGCGCTGCAATAAATTCCCTGTGCGCGAAGCTTTTCAATCTGATCTCCCAGATCAAGTGTGCTCTCTGCACGGAATTTTGAAAACAGTTTCTGTACATAATAGCTTGGTGTTCCCCAACTAGTATTTTCATCCATCCAAATCAGATCTGGTGCCCACTGCGTATAATTTACTCTTGCAAACAGCGGTGCATATGAGGAAAGTGCAACTACATCGGCATTTCGCTCAATTCCTGTCAAAAATGCTGCTTCACTAATACCAGCCTTCCAGTTATTCTTGCTGACATGGGCAATATTAATTTCCGGATCATGAGCTGCGTACTCACCGGCAAATACCTTTATATCTCTCGGATAATTATCGTAAAAATCATTGTGCTCCAAGAACCACTGCGGCGGCATATAATAATGCTCATCAATAGCATAAACAAAGTTTGGATTGTTCTTCTTTTCCTTGCGGTAGAACTCCCATGCATCGGTGTAATGATTTGAGGTAACATCCGGTCCTGCTGAACCAATAAGCTTTATCTCTGGATACTTTGCATGGATACGCTGTTCGAAAATCTTATAGCGTGCAAAGAAATCTGTATTATCCATCTGCCACTGCTCATTTCCAATTCCAAGATATTCAAGTCCAAACGGTGCCTTATGACCAAGCTGTGCTCTAACCTTTCCCCACTTACTTGACTCATCACCATTTGCAAACTCAATTAAATCAAGCGTATCCTGAACCATCTGTTCAAACTCTGCACTTCCAATTTCCATGTACTCATAAGACTGATACTGACATGCCATTCCTACATTCATAACAGGAAGCGGCTTTGCACCAATCAGATCACACAGTAGGAAAAATTCATAATAACCAATTCCAAGTGTCTGGTTGTAGTGAGAAAATTCACTGTGGAAATCGTTTTCCTTGCGGTTGTTATGTACAGCCCAGCGGTTCCAATTGCACTTTCTGTCTTCAATGCGCTTTAATGTATCCTTGAAACGATAGCGGTTGGCCATTGTATTTCCTTCTACAATACAGCCGCCTGGGAAACGCATAAATGCCGGCTTTAATGCTTGTAAAATCTCAAAGGTATCCTTTCTAAATACACCTGCAACGGCATCTGCCGGAATCATGGAAACAAAGTCAAACTCAGCTGTTCCTTTTTCTGCAAGTGCCAATACAAACAGCGCACCATTTACGTCATCTGATGCAGTTACAGTAAGTGTATACTTGTGCCAGTAGTGCATCTTATCTTCCTCTGCCATATGCACACTGCCCTCTGCATATGTTACACCATCCTTTACAACCTTTGCAGTGACCTCTCCTAAAAAGCTGACTGCTCTTGCATAAAAGGAAACGTTATATGCAGCACCTTTCTTTAAGGTAATTCCGCTATATGCCTGATTGGAAAAGCCAGCACCTGCCTCATTTGCTGTAAAGCGAAGATAATGAGGATTTTCATCAGAAACAGGACTTCCACAAACGACCTGCAAGCGAGCGCTGTCCTCTGTCGGGTATGCCTTCCAGCCATATCCCCCATCAAAAATTGTATAATAATCACCCTTATCACCATAGCAATCTACAAATTCAAAGTTACGGTTTTCAATAAGCTCTGCATAAATGCCGCCATCTGCACCATAATTAATATCCTCAAAAAATACTCCGATCAGATCCTTTGAAATTGGTGTTGTTTTTTTCTGTGATACTGTTAATTTCATGATTTCGTATCTCCTTTTCCTTTATGTTGATATTTTCTATTTTTGTTTTGCTTTATGCTTCGTTTTGTTTTTGCAAAAACTTAGCTGTTTTCTTTGCCTTTATTTGCTGTTTTCTTTTTCGACACCATTTTTTTCGCATATGTTATTTAAGCAGCAGCGATGACAATACGGCGATGTTCTTGCCGTACATATCTCTCTTCCGTGAATAACAAGTCGATGACAAAAATCACTGCCTTCTTCTGGAGGAATCAGCTTCCATAATGCCATCTCAACCTTCTTTGGCTCCTTTATACCATCTACCAGACCAATGCGATTCGAAAGTCGAATGCAATGTGTATCAGTTACAATTGCCGGCTTTCCAAATACATCTCCCATAATCAGATTGGCACTTTTTCTGCCAACACCCGGAAGCTTCAACAGCTTATTAAAATCATCTGGTACCTTGCAGTCATACTCATCGCGAAGCATTGTCATGCAAGCCTTTATGTCTCTTGCCTTACTTTTTCCAAGTCCACATGGACGCACAATCTCTTCAATATCTGATTCATCTGCGTCTGCCAGAGCACTGATTGTTGGAAATTTTTCATAAAGCCCTGGAACAACCTGATTTACTCTGGCGTCTGTACACTGTGCAGCAAGACGCACGCTGATTAAAAGCTTCCATGCATCCTCATACTCAAGCGTACATCCTGCATCAGGATATTCTTTTTTTAAACGTGCAACTGTCTCAAGCGCAAGTTCTTTTTTTGTCATATGTTCCTCCCAAAAACCACAGCAGTTTCCGCATCCTCATAAGCACGAAGAAGCTCTGCCACGCTCCATGCCTGCGCAAAGCAGCCTCTTGATTCAGCAGGACATTCACCATCATAAATCTCAGCAATTTGTCCCAGACATCCTTCTGCAAGTGCTGCATTTAGCTGGTCTAGCTGATGCAAAACCTCCTTTGCTGTCTGCTTTGGCTCATCAGAAAAGCGAATGCATGCACGATAATATGCACCAAGCGGATATGCCCACACAGTTCCCTGATGATATGCCATATCACGCTCAAACTGAGTACCGCCATAATGTGGATGAAACTGCGGATCATACAGAGAAAGACTTCTTAATCCCACTGGTGTGTAAAGCTCTCTTCTTACCTGTGCAAGAATTGCTTTTGCCTGTTTTGCTTCAATCATCGTAAATGGCATTGTCAATGCAAAAATTTCATTGCAGCGAACCTGCTTTGACGCATCATCTGGCTCTCCATTTTCAGGCAGTACATCATAAAGTGTACCGTCTGGCTTTGTAAATTTCTTTAAAAAGCTCTTTTTGATTTTTTCTGAAAGCACATCTAGGCGCGCTGCCTTTTCTTCTTCACCCTGCTTTTTTAAAAGCTCTCTCACTATACAAACAGCATTATACCAATATGCATTGATCTCAACTGGCTTTCCATGGCGTGGTGTTGGCAATATATCACCAAACCTCACATCCATCCACGTCAGCTGCCACAGACCATTTCCAGCCGCAAGAAGTCCATCCTCTTCCATATGAATGTTATAATCTGTTCCCTTTTTATACCAGCTGATGATCGACTCTGCTGTTTTAATTGCTTCTGCTTCAAAGCTAGGATCACACTCTTTCTCTGTCACATGCTGCAGATATTCCCAAAGAGCATTTATAAATAACAATGATGCATCTACTGTATTATACATTACCTCATCCTTACCCTCTGGAAAGAGATTTGGCATGATTCCCCTGCGGCAATAACGCATAAATGTTTGTAAAATACTCTTTGCTGCCTCCATCTGGCCAATTGCAAGCGTACATCCATAAAAAGCAATCATCGTATCGCGGCCCCAGTCACCAAAAAATGGAAAACCTGCCATAATACTCATGCCGTCTGTGGAATCACGTCTTGTCAAATGTGCCTGTGCACTTACAGCTAACTGACGAGCCGTTTCACTTACTCTTCCACTTTGCTCCATAACTGCTTTCTGGCGCTCATGCTCCTGATTCCATAAATGAGAAAATACTGCTGAAAGATCATTCTGTGTTTTTTCTTCTCTTTCGCGCTGTATATTCATCCAGTTTTCATCCATGCCATAAATCAAATTAAGCATAACACTGCCATTTAATACACGCTTATCAATATCTTCTTCTGTTGTATGCGCTGACTTGATTTTATGAATCTTTCGTCCGCCGCCCCAGCCATCTCGTCCGTCAGGTCCATCCTGATCAAAACGATACCACTGTACTTGTTCTTCTTCTATCGACTCGATATCACCATCTGTATCAAGATACAAACTTGCCTCTTTTGTTGACATAAAAAGGCGATCTTCTTTTTTTCGGCAGCTAATCGGCTCGTATGTAAGCGGACGATCATTTTTTGAATGAAAGCCATACACTGGAATAACCTCAATCCATGCATCCACGCCCTCATCTGCATAAAGCTGATACTGTATTGCCAGACTGTTTGTTCCATATACAAGTGTCAAACGTTTTGTGACACGCACACCCTCTGCCATATATTCCCAAGAAGGCAGTCCGTCATAAAAAAAGCTGTCAAGAAAACGAAAACCCGCTGCATCATCTGATGATGTAACATACGCCTGTGAATCCAGACGATAAGCATTGCTGCCCACATGAAGAATCTCTTCTATTCGGCGCACCATGGCAAAACGCTTTGTTGGTGCCACAAGCGCTGCCGTGAGCAAATTGTGGTCATGACGCGCATTTGAGCAAATCACTGTCTGGCTACAGTAGCCGCCAAGACCATTGACCAAAAGAAAACTATGTTCTTCTCCACGCTGCAGTGTTTTCCAATCTGATCTTCCCAAATAAAAGTCCATAATTTTACATCCTTCTTTATATTTTCTCGAATTGCTTCGACAAAAGTATACCATAAATTATTTATCATGACAATGGACACAGACTGAAGAAAAAATTATATTTTTGCGCACTAAAAAGCGGGCATCTTTTCTTCTTTTTTGATGCCCGCTGTCAAACTATTTCATCCATCGGATTTTACCTCTTTCAATTATTTAGTTTTATTTATTTTCCGTTCCTCTTCTTTATCTTCTTTTGCCTTCGTTAGCTTGTTACTTTTATGTTATCGGTCTTCTACCGTTCTCCTATTAAACTAACTTCATTTCATTCATCTATCTATCTTTATTCTTAATTCTTCACTACAAACCTTTATGAGACTTGAAAAACATTTATCTGACTTCGTCTGATAATTCTTATTTGTTTTTCTTTTTTATTCTCTGCCTATTAGCCTTTCACTACGCCATTGGACTGTACTCCACTTCATACATTTTTGTTCTTCTATGTACTTTCTGCTTTTGTACTTTGTACATTTACTTTCTATGCCATCGGACTGTACCTCTTTCCAATCGTTTTGCTTTTCAGCCTTCTTTCTGATCTCTTCTAATACAACTTACCGTCCCATTGGTCCGTACCTCTTTTCGATCATTTTTGCTTTTCAGCTTTTTTAGATTTTGATTACTATCCCATTGGACTGTACCTCCTTTTTTAGATTTCTTGTAAGATTTATTTCTAATATCTTACTTAAGTTGTTTTTCTTTGTTTGTGACTTCATTATATCCTGTCTCTTTCTATTTGTCAAGTACTTTTTCAAAATATTTTTTATTTATTTTCACTGTTTATTTTTCGTTTCGTAATTATCAGAATTTTCTAACAATTTTAGTAGGGCAGCTATTCGCAATCTGCTTTCGCTACTTGCTCATTGCCATTTTTCAGATTCTTTGATTTTATACTTCCAGTTTCATGTCACCGTCTTTGATCCATCCGGCTTTTCTCATTCCTTCTGAGAAGATCAGTGTCACAACTGCCGGCAAAACAAAATGCATAATGATGATCTGAATCAGTGCCACTTTAGAAGACATGCCTGTCTCAAGCATTGCTCCATAAGCTGCGATCTGTCCGACAAAACCTGCGGAACCCATTCCAGATCCGATTGGTGTACTTACCATATGTAAAACTGCAGATGCAATCGGTCCTAAAATCGCACTGGAAATGATCGGTGGAAGCCAGATCAACGGTCTGCGCAAAATATTTGGCACCTGAAGCATGGATGTTCCGATTCCCTGAGAAACAAGACCACCCCATTTATTTTCGCGGAAGGACATTACTGCGAAACCTACCATTTGTGCACAGCAGCCTGCTACAGCAGCTCCTCCGGCAAGTCCGGTAAGGCCAAGCGCAGCACAGATTGCGGCAGATGAGATAGGAAGTGTCAGTGCAATACCCACAAATACAGAAACAAGGATTCCCATCAGGAACGGCTGCAGGTTGGTTGCCCACATAATAATATTTCCCACTTTCATTGCTGCACTTCCAAGTGCCGGAGCCCACCATGCGGACAGGGCAACACCTACACCGATCGTGACAAGTGGAGTGACCAGAATATCAATTTTGGTTTCCTTAGATACTGCTTTTCCGATTTCGGAAGCGAAGATGGCTACAAATAATACAGCCAGCGGTCCGCCTGCACCGCCTAATGCGTTAGATGCAAAGCCAACAGTGATCAGTGAAAACAACACCAACGGCGGACAATGCAACGCATAGCCGATGGCAACAGCCATGGCAGGACCACTCATTGCAGATGCCAGAGAGCCTACGGTATACTGGGTGTCGTTTACAGTTGCCACAGCAGTGGTCAGAAATGAAATATGAAACTGTGTTCCAAGTGTGTTGATGATCGTGCCAATCAGCAGGGAGCAGAAAAGACCCTGCGCCATGGCACCAAGGGCATCGATTCCATAACGTTTTATGGAGATTTCGATGTCTTTACGTCTGAGAAATGCTTTAAACTTTTCCATAGATTACTTTCTCCTGTTTTTATTATGTATAGAAGGGTGTATATACACCTATATACGTTTTTCTCATTATAGTCATATTCACGGAGTAAATCAAGTAGTTTTGTAACTGTTCACACACCACTATCCCGCGAAGTGTTTTGGCATGAATATGCCAAAATCACAAGACATACAAGCCAAAATTCCATTGCCGCAGGCAATCTGGAATGAATTTTGGGTACGTTACTGTGAACGGAGTGAACAGTAACGTAGTTTTAAAATAGTGGAAAACAATTTACAGAAAGAATATTGTAAAGTATTTTACTGTCTGATATGATAGAAAGAGTTAATTTTACGGAGGAAAAAAAGATGAGTGAATGGATCAGAAAAATAAACTGGAAGTATGTGGTCGTAATGTTGATTGGAAATATAATCCTTGGTCTGGGAATTGCGATATTTAAACTTTCCGGACTTGGAAATGACCCTTTCAGCGGAATGGTAATGGCACTGGCAGAATGTGTGGGAATTGAATATGCCCGTTTTTTAATTCTTCTGAATCTGGGATTTTTTGTAATAGAAATTATCTGGGGAAGAAAGCTTATCGGATTGGGAACGATCATAAATGCGTTATTTCTTGGATATTTTGTTACATTTTTCTATAACCTGATCACATCTGTGATCGATGCACCGGATCAGATGGCAATGCAGGTGGTTACCGTATTTATTGGAGTTATCATAACAAGCCTTGGAATTTCCATGTACCAGCTTCCGAAACAGGGAGTTGCACCATATGACAGTATTTCTCTGATCATGACAGAGAAATGGCCGAAAATTCCGTATTTCTGGTGCAGAGTATCTAATGATGCGATCAGTGCACTGGTGTGTTGGCTTGCAGGGGGAATCGTCGGACTGGGAACACTAGTCAGTGCATTTGGATTCGGACCTTTTGTTCAGTTTTTCGATACACATTTTACATCAAAAGTGCTGGCAAAGCTGGAAAAATAATAAAAAACTGTCCTGTATATGCACATTATACGTAGAAAATAGGTGCATTACAGAGACAGTTTTTTTATTTGTCAGCCTGTTAACTGCATATATGGCATGCTTCACATGCAGATGGCGTAGTAGCGCATCCTCCCATAGCAGTTTCACGCAGTTCTGCAGGAAGCTTTTTACCCACGGTAAACATCGTCTGGATCATTTCGTCCAGAGGAATCAACTGCGGGATTCCTGCGAGAGCCATTTCTGCGGCAATTATAGCGTTTGCCACACCTGCAGCATTTCTGTTCTGACATGGATATTCTACCAGACCGCCGACCGGATCGCATACCAGACCAAGCATGTTCATAAGAACAGTAGATGCAGCAAAAGTACATTCTTTCGGTGAACCTCCCATCAGCTCTACAGCAGCAGATGCAGCCATTGCAGATGCAACCCCTACCTCGGCCTGGCATCCGCCTACCGCACCTGCAACAGTTGCATTTCGCATTGCCAGATAACCAATGGCACTTGCGTTAAATAATGCCCGTATAATCTCTTCATCAGAGAATTGATAATGTTCCTGCATTGCCAGCATCAGCCCCGGTACGATTCCGGCAGAACCGGCAGTAGGAGAGGCCACGATCAGCCCCATGGAGGCATTCGTTTCCAGTGTAGCCATAGCATAAGTAATTGCCTTCTGAAGCAGATTTCCGCAGAGACCTTTTTTCTCCTGAGCGTGGAGACTCAGCTTTCTGGCTTCGCCGCCGATCAGACCACCCATAGATTTTACCGGCTGTCTGATTGGTGAGAAAGCAGCATCTTTCATAATTCCCAGTACTCGTATCATTTTTTTATTTACAATCTCAGAGGCTGTTTCGCCAAGCTCAATCTCACGGATACGCATAATCTCTGAGATAGGAAGATTTTTTTCTTCACAGAGTGCTAAGAGTTCATTTGCATTTTTAAAATCCATGATAAAAATCCTCCTTTCTTTACATCTGTACGATCATAACTTCATGAATATTCGGGTTCTCGCGAATCGCAGGAACGATATTCTCAGGAAGTTTGCCGTCAGATTCTACGATTGTATAAGCAATCTCTCCCTTGCTTTCACGGAACAGACGCATAAATGCAATATTGATATTGCGGTCACTCAGGCATTTGGTAATATAGGCCACAACGCCGGGAGTGTCCTGATGAATCACGATCACTGCACTGTACTCGCCTGTAAAGTCTACCTGTACGTGATTGATATCTACAATACGGACCTTGCCTCCTCCAAGGGATTCGCCGCGTACGGTCATTTTCTGGCCTTTTTCATTTTCCATGCAGATATCTACGGTGTTCGGATGAATATCTGTTTCCTGCTCATTTGGAGTGAAAGAGAATTTCAGACCTTTTTCATGAGCAATATCAAAAGAATTTCGGATGCGCATATCATCAGTAGAGAATCCCATAATACCACCCAGCAGAGCTCGGTCAGTACCGTGACCATGGTAAGTTTTTGCAAAAGAGCCGTACAGGATGAAGTCGGCTCTCTTTAACGGGCCTTCGATCATTTTCTGGGCAAGATAGGAAATACGCGCCGCACCTGCGGTATGTGAACTTGAAGGACCGATCATGTTCGGCCCCATAACATCAAATACACTGATAAATGACATATTTTTTCTCCTGTGAATATCAATTATAGTCTTGCATGTTTATGGCAATAATCTTATTATTTGCAAATTTCTGATTATATTCTATCATTTAGGAATAAAAGAAGCAAACTTATCGTTAACATTAACAAAAATTAATGTAAAAAATGAGAAAACAGGGTTGCTTTTTCTCTACTGGGCGGTTACAATAACTGTGCAAATTGAAAATAATTTTAAAAATGCTGTTTCAAAATAGGGAACAGCATAAAATTTGCTGTTAGAAATCAGATTCCCGAAAACAGGGTCTGATATCCGAAATCGTAAATTTTAAAGAAAAGGCAGGTGGAACAGAATGGATAATTGCGATTCTCATGGGCGAAGTAGTAGCACAGGATCTGAATTAAAAAGAGTATATGAGTATAGCAGCCGTTTTTGTTCTGCTGTAGTCATATATTTTCCATGTATGCATATAGAATAGAAGCTTTTTACTGTCTGTGATCTGACAGTTTCTGTATGTGGAAGATTGGATGTCTTTTTCATTTCTTATCCTGTATTTATGAAATTCCCCCGAATCATGCAATTACATATTGAGCAGTAATGATCCGGCGAAGATGCCGGACAGTTACGGACAGCGGATGAATAGCAGGTTATGGTTTGATACCCTGCGGTTTATTCTGTTGGAAAAAGCATGAAAGAAATGGCAGTAAAATGTAATAAATAACAGACTGCTTTCTTTTGGTGTGCTTTTATGCAAAAAAACGGAGGATGAAAGAATGGAGAAAAGAGTACAGGATTATTCCAAAGAAATTCTGAAGATCATCCGCAGCAACACCTCTCCTGCCGTTATGGGAGGAAGGCTGCAGGATTATCATGAGAATGATCTGGCAGATGTAATGCCGAAACTGACTGTACAGGAGCGGTGCAAGCTGTACCGTATCCTGGATACAGATATGCTCTCTGATATTTTTGAATATACAGATGAGGAGAATGCAGCAGAGTATCTGAATGAAATGGATGTGAAAAAAGCAGCAGCCATTTTATCCAGAATGGAGACAGATGCTCTTGCAGATGTATTAAATAAAGTTGAAAAAACAAAGAAAAAAATACTGATCGATCTGCTTGAACCTGAGGTTCGACGTGATGTGGAGATGATCGCATCCTTTGATGAGGATGAGATCGGAAGCCGCATGACAACAAATTATATTGTGATCACAGATAAACTGACAGTTAAGCAGGCAATGAGCAGTCTGATCGAACAGGCTGCAAAAAATGACAATATCTCCACTATTTTTGTAGTGACAGAGCAGCAGAAATTTTATGGGGCCATTAATCTGAAAGAACTGATCATTGCCAGACGGGATGATCTGCTTGAGAATCTGGTGGTGACTTCCTATCCATATGTATATGCGGAAGAGAATATTGATGACTGTATCGAAGAACTGAAAGATTATTCTGAGGATTCTATTCCGGTTCTTGACAACGATAATCAGCTTCTGGGTGTCATCACATCTGCCAGTATCATTGACCTGGTTGATGATGAGATGGGTGATGACTATGCGAAGCTGGCCGGTCTGACAGCAGAAGAGGATTTAAAGGAACCATTGAAAGAAAGTATGAAGAAACGTCTGCCCTGGCTGATCATTCTTCTGGGACTTGGCATGGTAGTTTCCTCAGTGGTAGGAATTTTTGAGAAGGTGGTGACTGTACTTCCGATCATTATGTGCTTCCAGTCTTTGATCCTTGATATGGCAGGTAATGTGGGTACCCAGTCTCTGGCTGTGACGATTCGTGTGCTGATGGATGAATCTCTGACAGGTAAGCAGAAACTGGAACTTGTGTGGAAGGAAATGAGAATTGGTCTGTGTAATGGCGGACTTCTTGGAATTCTGTCTTTTGCGCTGATTGGATTGTATATTTATCTGTTTAAAGGAAAAACACTTTTGTTTTCCTATGCAGTATCCGGATGTATCGGTGTGGCACTGTTGCTGGCTATGTTGATCTCCAGTGCAGTAGGCACCTGTATTCCATTGTTTTTTAAGAAGATCAATATTGACCCGGCAGTAGCATCAGGTCCGCTGATCACAACAGTGAATGACCTTGTTGCAGTAATTACCTATTATGGCCTGAGCTGGCTGTTCTTATTAAAAATGCTGAATCTTGCAGGCTGAATTTCAGATAATAAAAACAGGTCCTGTATCTTTGATTATAAGATATTGGATCTGTTTTTGTATGGAGTTATTATAGTTGGTCGTTATCCCGTAAAATACGGACCTGTCTTAATATTTCAGAGGATTAATTATGACAAATGTAATGTATGTCGTTTGCAATCTGGAATAAATTTTGTGAAATAAGGAAAATAGCAGTTGACATTATTCAGGGGATATGCAAATAATATATTGCAATTAGTGTTTAACTGACCTGACAATTGAAAGAGGCAAGTTGTTATTTGGATTTACAAAGCATATAAATGTTACTGAGAACGGAATAAACAGTAACAAATAAACATCGGTGCAGGAAATATTAATGGTAAACAGTAATAAGAGATTGAAAATATAATATATATAATGTATCTGTGAATCAACCAGCGTGCCGACAAGTTGATTCTTCGAGAAATCAACTTGTTGGCACACCAGGTAACTGTATAATTCCACAGATACAGTATCGGCAAAACAGTCGAAAGGCTGCGGCGCAAAGCTAAAGGGCCTGTAAAATGGCAGCCAGTTGCATTTATACAGAGAGTAATGTCTTGTTGTATTGTAGCGGGCATTATTCTCTTTTATTTTAAAGAAAGGTTGAGAATATCATGTCAGAGCATAGGTGTATGCTTAACAAAATGAATAAGATTGAAATATATGTCGCAAATGAAGATACGGATATTAATCCTTCAGTTCAGGAAGCTATTGAATATGTACTGAAACAGAATGATCCTGTGGGAACAATCGCCGGTTATTATGATGAGAAGCTGACAATCTGGAGTGTAAGTAACTATTTTCTGCAGCTTTTGGGGTGGGATGACCTTGATGAATTTATGAAAGCATCAGACGGATCTATGCTCAGTGTGGTCTGTAATGAGCAAAAGCATATATTTTCACCGGCAGGACTTCATGATTTACAGGGTTCTCACACCTTGTATCTGACAGACAGTAAAGGTTTATCAATACCGGTAAGGATTGTGAAGGCAGATGCCAGGGATAATAAAGGACGGCCAATCTGGGTATTATCTGTCAGATCTGATCACTTTGCCCGGAATCAGGAAGCAAGGGAAGCTGTTTTTCACCGGGCTTTTACAGATATGAATCTGTGTGAATATTATGTGGATCTTCAGGAAAATACATTTGAATCTATGAAAGTAAAGGGCTCGCTTCAGGAAATTTCCAACAAAAGCCGGACATGGGATGAACTGATACAGATGTTTCTTAATAATTATGTCTGTCCTGAGAGTAAAGAGGCGGTTGCGCAGATTTACAACCGGGAATATATTATGAAGGAACTCAGAAAAATTACCGGGGAACTCAGTCAGGAATACAAAGCAGTGCTTGACGGAGAGCTGCGTATTATCCGGAATGTAGTGATGGAGGGAGATACAGATGAGAACGGAGAGGTCAGACACGCCATGATTTTTCTTCGTGATGTGACGGATTCGAAAAATGCGGAAAAAGAACGCAGAGCGATGTTAAAGCAGAACATCGCCATGGACCAGCTTATTCAGGGAGTAACCAGGATTGTAGAGCGTTTTGCAGTTTGTGATCTGGACAGCGGGATATACGAATATTATGAGATGAACAATGAGTCTTATTATAATCCTACAGGTGATTACAGGGAGCTTCTTCAGCGTATGTCCGGAGAGTATGTGATACTTACGGAAAAGATAAATATACAGATGGATGATCTGCTTTCACCGGAACATCTGAGAAAAGTTATTATGTCTGAGGATGATCTGTATACCTTTGAATATTCTACTCTTGACAGATCTTCTTATAAAGTAATGTCAGTGATACCTGTGGAATGGAAAGGCAGTATACTGTCCAAAGTAATGCTGATCGCTCAGGATATCGGGCAGAAGCATGAACTTGAGAAGCTGGCAAATACGGATGCACTGACAGGACTTTATAATGAGCGTTATCTTTCCGAAAGATTAAAAAGAAATGGAAAGTTACGCAAAAAATTTGCCATGTTCTATCTGGATCTGGACAGGTTTAAGCCTGTTAATGACACTTATGGACATGACATGGGGGACAGATTGCTGAAGGCGGTTTCCCGGAGATTGTGCAAATGTATCAGGAAGACAGACTATGCTTTCCGTATCGGTGGAGATGAATTTTCCCTGATCATTGAGGAGGGCAATATTAATGATGAATTCTGTGAGATGATGGTCAGAAGAATAAAAAGAGTCATTGACCGGCCTTTTAACATAGAGGGTCGTCTGCTGAGCGTGGATACAAGCTGTGGCTATGCCATTTATCCGGAACACAGCCAGAAGATCGATGAAATCCGCATTATGGCAGATCACAGAATGTATGAAGATAAAACTCAAAATAGAAAAAAGGGTTAATGGCGGATAAAAACAGAAAGAGGGATAAAATCTTTATGGATTTAAAACAATTACAGTATTTCGTAGTATGTGCGCAGACTGGTTCATTCAGTGATGCTGCGAAAAATCTGTATTCTACACAGCCCAGTGTCAGCAAGGTAATCAAGGGACTGGAAGATACGCTGGGAATGCAGCTTTTTGAACGACTGCCAAGAGGAATCAGACTGACAGTACAGGGGCATAAGATGTATGAATATGCGTCGAAAATTATAAATGAAGTAAATGTTCTGGAAAATATGGCTTCTAGCGGAATGACAAAATGGATCCGGATATCTTTAAATCCCAGCTCCTGGTTTGCCAATCAATTTGTAGACTTTTATAATGAAACCTATGAAAAAAAATATCATTTCCAGGTAACAACAGCAGGTGTACAAAGCGTAATGGAAAGAGTCCGGGATTATATGGATGATATTGGTTTTGTATATATCCTCAGTCAGCAGAAGGAAAATTTCCTGTATGAATTGTCAAAAAACAAAATGCATTTCGAACCTATCTATGAAACAGATGTAATGCTGTATCCGGGAGGGCTGACAGAGCTTTACAATTCCGGCAAAGAGAGGGCAGAACTGGAAGACCTGGAGGGAATCCGTTTTATACAGAATTATCAGGATGAATTTTTTGACATCGGTGCTGTAAAAGAAGATGCATTCCAATGGAAGGATATTGATATTTCCGTGCTGACCAACAGTGATTATATTATGGAAAAAATGCTGAAGAACAGTAAGGTGGCAAATATAAGCGGAAGTTACCTGTCAGAAAACAAAGAAGGAACTACACCGGGAATCCCTCTGGATCTTGGAGACAGTAAAGTGATTTTTGGTTTTATACTCCACAAAGGAGAAGAGATGGACGAGAGTGTGGCAGAGCTTGTGGAGTTTTTAAAGAGCAGACTGCCGAAGCATTAATAAAAATTGCAGTTGACTTTTTAACTTATTTTGCATATACTAATAGTAGCTAAGAAATGAAGTGAAATTTCCATGAAGCGAAACGAAAGCCCTCAGAGTTGCCGCTCTGAGGGCTTTCTTGCTCGTTACGGGGAGCTGTTCCGTTTAGACTGTTGCTGTCTAATGTCCGCTGTCCAGCCATTTGCATATGTAGTAGCTAACTACGCCTGCTATGACAGAGACAAGAAATGAAGTAAAAATTGCTTCCATGAAACTCACCTCCTTCCTGCTGGAGGTTCGACAGCTCTTGTAGTATAACATAGTTTAGAACAAAATGGGATGGTTGTTTTAAATTATTGCTGATATTAAAAAAACTATTCCAAAAATGACGATAGATATTCAAATTAAGAATAGCTTATAACCCCCAGGGTGGGTTGTGGGCTATTTTTGCTTTTGTTAAACTGAATGGTGGCAAATTAGGAGTACAATTTTCAAAAATTATAAAATGGAGATAATCAAATGAGAAAATATGCATTCAGACGACTGCTCCAGCTGATTCCCATTTTGTTTGCGATTACTTTTCTCTCCTATGGCATGATGCGGATTGCGGGAAGTGATGTAGTGACACAAAAAATGGAAAATACAGGACAGATTCTGTCAGAAGATAAGTTAAATGCAGCCAGAGAACAGCTGGGACTGGACAAACCATTTCTGACCCAGTATTTTGTGTGGCTTGGGAAACTGCTTCATGGAGATATGGGAAACAGCTATGTATCCAGTCTTCCGGTTTTTGATACGTTCATATCGAAGCTTCCGGCAACGCTGCTTCTTACAGTGACATCTATTTTGCTGACCATCATCATATCAATCCCTCTGGGGATTCTGTCAGCAGTGAAACAGAATACGATTACGGATTATCTGATCCGTTTATGCAGCTTTATAGGAAACAGTCTTCCTAATTTTTTTGTATCATTGCTGTTGATGTATTTTCTTGCGATCAGGTTGCGGATTTTTCCGGTTATATCCAAAGATGTAAGTTTAAAGAGTGTGGCAATGCCGGCAATCACTCTGGCAATTGCCATGTCGGCCAAGTATCTTCGCCAGGTCCGTGCAACTGTGCTGGATGAACTGAGTAAAGATTATGTGGCAGGAGCGAAAGCAAGAGGAGTAAAGTTTTCTGTCACTCTTTGGAAAAGTATTATGAAGGCTTCGCTGGTAACCATCATTACCTTGCTGATGCTGTCAGTGGGAAATCTGCTGGGAGGAACTGCAATCGTAGAATCAATCTTTATGTGGGATGGAGTTGGAAAGATGGCAGTAGATGCTATCTCCATGCGTGATTATCCTATTATTCAGGCATATGTTATGTGGATGGCGATCATCTATGTTGTAGTAAATCTGCTTACAGATCTGTCATACCGGTTCCTGGATCCGAGAATCCGTCTGGGAGGTGTGAAACAATGAGTGAAAAGCAGAATAAAAATGTGACAGTGCGTGTACAGAAGATTAAGAAAAACCATATAAAACAAAAGCTGGTCTTTTTTCTTATTCTGGCAATAGGGCTTGTGATACTTGCAGTTTTTTCAGAGCATCTCTGTCCATATGACCCTTATGCACAGGATCTGGCAAGTGCACTTCAGCCCCCCAGTCTTCAGCATCCTATGGGAACAGATACATATGGGAGAGATATGCTGTCCAGAGTTATAAGTGGTGCAAGAGCCAGTATTTTCTCTACATTTATTCTGGTTGCTGTGATTTTTGTGCTGGGAACAGCTGTGGGTGTATGCTGCGGATATTTTGGCGGAGCTGCAGATGCTGTTATGATGAGGATTTCAGATGTATGTCTTGCTTTCCCTGGGCTTGTATTTGCCATGGCGATTGCAGCTATTCTTGGGGGAGGCATTCAGAATGCTGTTATAGCACTGGCAGTAGTAAGCTGGCCGAAATATTCACGTATTGCCAGAGGGCAGACTCTGGCATTAAAAGAGGAACCCTATATTCATGCTGCCATACTGGCAGGTGACAGCTCAGGTCAGATTATGCTCAGACATATTCTTCCAAATATGCTGGGCCCTGTTCTGGTAACAGCCATGCTTGATATCGGTACCATGATGATGGAACTTGCAGGTCTGTCATTTCTTGGACTGGGAGCACAGATTCCCATGGCTGAATGGGGAAGTATGATGAGCAGCGGACGAAGTATGATCCAAACATATCCATGGGTAGTATTATCACCTGGAATTGCAATTTTTATATCTGTGGCAATTTTCAATCTGTTAGGTGATACAGTTCGTGACTATCTGGATCCTAAGAACAGCCGTTCATGATAAGTAATATGAAAACAAACGAGGAGGAAAGAAAATGAGAACAAAGAAATTTCTGGCAATGGCAATTGCCCTGGGGCTGGCAGTAGGAATGACAGCTATGCCAACACTGGCAGCAGAAAAAAAGACATTGGTATTTGGCGATACCACCTTTAATGCGGAAAATGAAGAGGCAGATATTAATCCACAAAATACATATGCAGGATGGGCGTGTATCCGTTATGGAGTAGGGGAAACTCTTTTCCGTTATTCCGATGCAATGGAAATAGAGCCATGGATCGCAAAAGAGTATGAAAATATTGACGAGCTGACCTGGAAGATCACACTGAACGACGGAGTTGTGTTTTCCAATGGACGTGCCTGTGACGGAGAAGCAGTAAAGGAAAGCCTGGAGGCTTTGGTTGCCAATCATGAGCGTGCAGCAGGAGATCTTTGCATTGATACTATCGAGGCAGATGGAAATACTGTTACCATAAAGACTACAGAACCGAAGCCTGCACTGATCAATTATCTCAGTGATCCTTATGGATGTATTATTGATATGCAGGCAGGTATCAGTGATGATGGTATAGTGATCGGTACAGGTCCTTATGTGGCAACTGAACTGGTGACAGATGATCATGTTAATCTTGTAAAGAATGAAAACTACTGGAACGGAGATGTGAATGTGGATGAGATCACTGTCCGTACAATCTCTGACGGTGATACACTGGCAATGGCTCTTCAGGCAGGGGAGATTAATGCTGCCTATGGTATGGCATATGCAAGCTATCCTTTATTTGAAAATGATGACTTTACATTTACCAGTACAGCTACAAGCCGTGCATTCTATGCATGGATGAACTTTGAAAGTCCTGTAACATCTGACCCTGCAGTGCGCAAAGCAATTGCCATGGGTATTGATAAGGAAAGCTTTGTATCTGTGCTCCTGAAAGGATACGGATATCCTGCAGTGGGTGTTTTCCCGGATACCTTTTCTTTTGGAGGACAGAATCTGACAACAGAGAGCTATGATCCTGATGGGGCAAAGAAGGTTCTGGAGGAAGCAGGATGGGTGGATTCTGATGGTGACGGTATCCGTGAAAAAGACGGACAGAAACTGGAGATCCGCTGGCTTACTTATCCCAGCCGTCAGGAGCTTCCGCTTCTTGCAGAGTCTGCACAGGCAACCTTAAAAGAAATCGGTATGGATGTTCAGATAAATTGTACCTCTGATAATAATACTATCCGTAAAGACCCTGCATTATGGGATGTATATGCAAGTGCCATGGTAACTGCACCTACAGGAGATCCGGAGTATTTCTTCACTTCCTGCACACTGGATGAATCTGCAAGCAATAACGGACATTATCACAGTGATAAACTGGAAGATCTGGAAAAACAGATGAAGAAAGAATTTGATGCAGACAAGCGTTCAGATCTGGCGATTCAGATGCAGCAGACAATCCTGGATGACAATGCCTATGTATTCTGCTCTTACCTGAGAATGAGTATGATCATGCAGTCTAATGTAACAGGACTGACTGCACATCCATGTGACTATTATGAACTGACAGCAGATCTGGATATCAACTAAACTGTAAGAATAAATGAAGAACATTTGAACGATGATATTTCAGGGGCAAAATACCTTTTGCCCCTGATTTAGTAAGGATTAGCAAGGATGGTTTGCAGATGGATAGAAAAATACTGACCTACGATTCCGTAGAGATATCATTTGGCGGGAAAGCGGTGGTTCATGATGTGAGCTTCTCTCTTGAACATGGAGAGATACTTGGCCTTGTGGGAGAATCCGGCAGTGGGAAAAGCACCCTGATCAAAGCCGCAATGGGACTTCTGGGACCGGATGGTCTTGTGACAAGAGGAGATATCCGATATATGAATCAGAATATTCTGGATATACCGGAGAAAGAAAAAAGAAAGATCAGAGGTGCAAAAATCGGAATGATCTTTCAGGACGCAGGTGCCTCTCTGTGTCCGATCCGCACCATTGGAGAACAGATTTATGAAAGTATGTGTGCACATACAAAGATAACAAGAAGTGAGGCCAAAACCAGGGCAATGGATCTGTTTGATAAACTGAACTTTAAGGACAGTCAGCGTGTGTGGGACAGTTATCCATTTGAACTGTCAGGCGGAATGAATCAGAGAGCAGGTATTGCAATCGCCATGCTTATGAATCCGCCTATCTTATTTGCAGATGAGCCGACCAGTGCTCTGGATGTGTCTGTACAGCGTCAGGTTGTAAAGGAAATGCTTAAGTTAAGAGAGTTGTTTGGAACTGCAATCGTGATCGTGACACATGACATCGGGGTAGTCCGGGCAATGGCAGATACTGTGTTGGTTTTGAAAAATGGAAAAACAGTAGAATATGGCACAGCAGACCGTGTACTGGATCATCCCCAGGATCCCTATACCAGGAAATTGCTGGAGGCTGTACCAAAGCTGCAAAGGAAGGTCAGAGTATGAGCATACTTTTAGAGGCAGAACATTTAACAAAAATATTTACCCAGAGAGGAAAAAATCCTTTTAAAGCAGTAAATGATGTAAGCTTTACACTAAAAAAAGGAGAAACGCTGGGAATCGTAGGAGAATCCGGCAGTGGGAAAAGTACCATAGCAAAGCTGATCACCCGGCTGACTGATATCACAGAGGGCACACTGAAATTTGAAGGAAAAGATATTACAAGACTGAAACAAAGTCAGCTGAAAGAGGTATATGGAGATATACAGATGGTTTTTCAGAATCCGGTGGGTTCTTTTGATCCCAGAAGGACACTGGGTGACGGGATCGGTGAGAGCCTTCGCAACCGTGGAATGAAAAAGGCTGATGTAGAGAAAAGAGTAGCAGAATTGCTCGAGCAGTGCGGTCTTGAGAAGGAATATGCAAAAAGATATCCTCATGAGGTAAGTGGCGGACAGTGTCAGCGGGCTGCGATCGCAAGAGCCCTGGCAGTGGAACCAAAAGTTCTGATCTGTGATGAGGCAACCAGTGCCCTGGATGTAACCATACAGAAACAGATCATGGAGCTTCTGGAAGACCTGAAAGAGAAGAATGGGCTGTCTTTTATTTTTATTTGTCATAATCTGGCCCTTGTCCAGATGTTCTGTGACAGGGTTCTGGTACTGTATGAGGGAAAAGTAGTGGAAAGCGGAATTCCCGATGATATCATCAATGAACCCAAGGAAGAGTATACGCAGAGACTGGTGGATGCGGTACTTTCGTGAATGTGATTTTTTTGGAAGTGCGATAGTGGTATGAAAAATACAGGCAAAACTATGCCGGATAAGAATATATAGATATCCCCTTGGGTGGGTTGTTGACGCTTTAATGTGGTGCTACAATACAGTTGTTTGTAAGGTGCGCGCCAGATAAAATAATATTTTCACAGGAAAGGAAGTATATTTATGCATATACCTGAAAATTATTTAAGCCCGTCAACATGTGCTGTAATGACAGCAGCCATGCTTCCGGTGTGGGGATATTCTATTCATAAAATAAAAACAGAGATACCGAAATCAAAGATGCCGCTTCTTGGTATTGGGGCAGCCTTTTCATTCCTGGGAATGATGTTTAATGTTCCGCTTCCGGGCGGTACAACAGGACATGCAGTAGGGGGAACTCTTATTGCCATACTGACAGGAAGTCCTGCAGCCGGGTGCATAGCGGTTTCTATTGCTCTGCTGATACAGGCCCTTCTTTTTGGAGATGGCGGAATCCTTGCATTTGGGGCAAACTGTTTTAATATGGCATTTATATTGCCATATCTGGGCTTTTTCCTGTATAAACTTCTTTTGAAGAAAACAGGTATGCGCAAACTTAGCGCGGCAATTAGTTCATATATAGGTATTAATGCTGCGGCCTTTTGTGCAGCTGTTGAATTTGGTATTCAGCCACTGCTGTTCAAAAATGCAGAAGGCCAGGCTCTTTATTGTCCGTATCCGCTAAGTGTATCAATACCTGCAATGATGATCGGACATATTACATTATTTGGTCTGGCAGAGATTATTCTGACAGTAGTGGTACTTACCTTTGTTGAAAAAGTTACACCAAAAGCATTGGATGCTGTTCCGGATAAGACAGCATTTAAACCACTGTATATACTGATGGCTGTTCTCATCGTACTGACTCCTCTGGGACTTCTGGCAACCGGTACTGCCTGGGGTGAATGGGGTGCTGATGAAATCGCTGGTCTGGTAAGTGGCGGAAGCCAGCTTGGATACACTCCGTCAGGAATGACCAATGGATTTGAACTGTCAACTTTGTTTCCTGATTATTCTATGTCCGGGTTACCTGAGTGGACAGGATATATTCTTTCGGCTATTGTAGGCGTGGCACTTCTGGTGATCATTTTTAAGATTATTTCTTCAATGATGAAAGAGAAAGTTGATTTTAAAAAGAAGGCTGCATAACAGATGAATGATCATAAAAAAGAAGAAACTATGCTTCCAGACTGGATGTGTTCCGGAGAAACTTATGTTCCATCTAAAGATAAAGAAGCATTTTTAACAAAAAGTACGAAATCAGTTTTATCTGTGCTTGCAAAAATGCGGTTTTATGAAGGGAAGGATGGCAAATTTTCTGCCACTCCTTCTCTGAAACTGTTTTATACACTTCTATATATTGTTCTTACTGCATGTTCGGGAAATTATCTGTTTACTCTGATTATGTGTGCAGCAGTGACAGTCAGACTGGCGTTTTTTTCGGCAAAAGCTATCCGTCAGATCCTGAGAGGAACAGCAGGTGCGGTTCTGTTTTCTATATTGATCCTTCTCCCATCTGTATTTATGGGAACTCCTCAGACTTTAATGAATATTACTTCAAGAGTATATGTATCTGTAACTCTGGTTGGTATTTTGTCATCAGGGACATCCTGGAATAAACTGACAGGAAGTATGAGAACTTTTCGGCTGCCATCCATATTTATTTTTACGCTGGATATTACTTTGAAATATATTTCGGTGCTTGGAGAGATATGTGCAGCTATTCTTACGTCTGTCCGGTTAAGGTCAGTGGGAAAGAATCCTCAGAAAGCAAAAGCTTTGTCAGGTGTGTTGGGAATCTCATTTCTGAAATCTGGTGAAATGGCAGAGGAAATGCATGCAGCAATGTGTTGTCGTGGATTTACAGGAGAGTATAAGAAAAAGCAGAAATACACGTTATGTGCAGCGGATATTTTCAGCACTTTTATTATGGCTGGATGTATTGTATTGTTCTGGTATCTGAACAGAAAGATATGATAATTGACAGGAAAAGACAGAAGAGGGTAGTTATGATCAGACTTGAGAATGTATGTTTTGCATATGAAAAAGAAATTGCACTGAGATGTGTGGATCTTCACATAAACAGAGGAGATTCTATAGTTATCCAGGGACCTAACGGATGTGGAAAATCAACACTGATTAAACTATTGAATGGAATTATTTTTCCATCGGAAGGAAAATATTTTTATCAGGGACATGAAATTAATGAAAAAGCGTTAAAAAACAGCCAGTTTGCAAAATGGTTTCATCAGCAGATGGGATATGTGTTTCAGAATGCAGATACCCAGCTTTTCTGTGGAAGTGTGGAGGAGGAAATTGCATTTGGCCCGGTCCAGATGGGACTTTCGGAAGCGGAGATTAAAAAAAGAACAGAAGACTGCCTGCACTTATTTGGATTGGAAAAACTAAGAGATAGACCACCCTATCATCTGAGTGGAGGAGAGAAAAGAAAGGTTTCATTGGCATGTATTCTTTCATTGAATCCTGAGGTTCTGATTTTGGATGAACCTCTTGCAGGACTTGATGAAAAAACACAGGATATGCTGGTGGAGTTTTTGCAGAGTTTTCATAATGCAGGAAAAACGTTGATTACGATCACACATAACAGACAGCTGGCTGAAACTATTGGTACAAGATTTGCCTGTATGAATGAAGAACATGAATTGAAGATGCTATCATAATATTGATAATTATCTTTTCGTTAAAAAAAGTACTTCCTGCGGACGAAGTACTTTTTTTAATGAGTTTTTAGATGCGCATTGCGCGGAGGTCTGTGCACCTTTATTTGTTGTTTGACACAAATCTTTGTGCGGATACATGGATCATTAAGTACCTCGCTGACTGATATTTAATGATCTCTACATTGATTATATTTTAACAAAATTATGGGAAAGAACAAGCCTCCCAGGGGGATTTCAGACCATGAAAAAAGTAGTATGAACTATGCAATATATGAATAGGTAAATATCCCCCGGGGGCGCTTGACAATTGTTTACAACCTGAATTTTACTTAGTTACTGTAGCCAGAAGTGCTTTAATATCTTCCAGATCATCAGCGAAATAAATTCCCTCCTGCCGTCTGGAGGAGGACAGCCCCATTTTGATCATATGGTCAAGAAGCTGCTTCAGGCTGTCATAATATCCATTCAGATTATATAGAATACAGGGGGCATTAAGGTGTTTTAAGGAAACCATGGACATAACTTCTGCGATTTCCTCCAGAGTACCTGTGCCTCCTGGAAATGCAATAAATGCATCACCTAGTTCAATCATTTTTGCTTTTCTTTCAGCCATATCTTTTGTGACAATCAGTTCTGTGATCTCATCATACTGCAGTTCAGAATCTATAAAAAACTGTGGTTCCACGCCTGTTACTTTTCCTCCGGCATTCAGCACACTTTCTGCTATCTGTCCCATAAGACCGGACTTCGATCCGCCATATATCAGAGAATTTCCACTTTCTCCAATCCATGTTCCTAATTCCCGGACAGCATCTCCAAGTGCCGGATCATTCCCCTCCAAAGCTCCAAGATAAACGGTAATATTCATTGTAATTTCCTTTCTTTTGTCATGTACAGGTAATATCTGTACATGGCAATTGTTTTATATAACTGCCTCAAATAACATTACCATCAGCGGCATTGTAATAATCGAGAACAGTGTAGTCATGACATTGATGGCACTGGCATAACGTGAATCATTTCCGTATACCTGGCACATCTGGGTTATTGTGGAAGCAGACGGTGTGATGATCGCCAGAAAGACAATAAGCATGATTTTATTTCCGTCTGCAGAGAACATAGCCAGATGGCTGATCTTAATCATTACAAGTGCAAGCAAAGGCACTGCAATCAGACGAAGAAATGATACAAAATATACTCTTTTGTCAGCAAAAATCTGTTTCAGATTCATTCCTGCAAACAGCATACCGGTTACGATCATACTGGCCGGTCCTATCATGCTGCCCACTGAGCCAAGAGTATTATTGATGATCTCCGGCAAATGGATTTTTGCGAAAAAAAGTACAACACCGATAAAAATAGAAATCATGTTAATATTTAACACAATCTTTTTCCAGTCGTAGGAAGATTCCCGGCTGATAATCTTTTTGCAGTGTGTCCACAGAAAGATAAGCTGCACACTCATAAAAACACATCCATATAAAACCCAGTCCTGTCCAAGAATAAAGGTCACAATGGGTACGATCAAATTTCCTGAATTAGAATAATAAACAGAAGCAATTTCCACCTCATTCAGATGCAAAAGCTTTCCGGCTATGGAGATAATGATCAGGAGAAGAACCTGGGTCATGACAGATGCAGCCAGAGCAAGCAGCAATCCCTTTACAGTATCCATCGTGTAATCTACCTGAAAAGCATTGATGATTACACAGGGAATGATCAGATAGAGAATGATTTTGGATAAAACCTTGCTGTCTTCATCTTTTACAAGCCCAACTTTCACGATCAAATATCCCATGAAGATCATAAGAAACAATTGAATGATCTGTTCCATGAGCAGTATGCTGATATTCATAAATATCCACCTCGTATTCTTAAAAATGTCCGTCATCGGGAATATTGTATTTACCCGATTTCTGATGTCGGAACTCATTATAGAACTTTCCCGGTTGCGGTTCAATAGTAATGTGCGAACAGAAACAGTTGCTGACAATATTTTACAGGAAGCAAACCACAGATTTGAGAAAGTGTTTCAGATTATATTATCAGACAGTTTTTCAGCGGAAATCTTACAGAACAGCATTCATAGTATACGTCAGGCTTATTGTTTATCAATAACGGCATCCGGAGAATTAAAGGATTACGAAGCAGATCTTAGCTGATTCTTTCTGGACATTCTGATAGTATTATGTCATACTTAAATATGCAGAGGATTGCGGGAGCTGCTTTGCAGCGGAGCAATTCGTGGATAACATCATATGTATTAATTAAAATGAACAGGAGACATCAGCACAATGTTAGATGAAAGGATATATGAGAGTTATATAGGAATCCTGAAGGAAGAAATGGTTCCTGCAATGGGGTGTACAGAACCGATCGCACTGGCATATGGAGCAGCCAGAGCACGAGAAGTTCTGGGAAAAGAACCGGAACATATCACTGCAAAATGCAGTGGAAACATTATAAAAAATGTCCGTTGTGTTATCATTCCAAACTCCGGCGGATTGACTGGAATTGAAGCAGGTGTAGTTCTCGGTGCAGTAGCCGGAAACGCATCCCTGAACATGGAAGTTCTTTCGAATGTAAATGAATTTGAAAGAAAGAGATGTCGTGAACTTCTGGACAAAAAGATATGCAACGTAGAACTTCTGGACTCCCCGGTAGTCCTGCACTTTATCATAGAAATGCAGGCAGGGGATGACACAGTAAGTCTGGAAATCAAATACGATCATATTAATGTAACAAAAATTGTAAAGAACCAGGAAGTCCTGCTGGATTCAGATCATAAATCTGAGGAAACTCCGGTTGCAGCAGACAGAACTCTACTCAATCTGGAAGACATTAAAACATTTGCAGATACTGTAGAAATTGATGATGTCAAAGAAATTATAGAAAATCAGATCCGCAGCAATATGGCAATCGCTCATGAAGGAATGACTGGTAAATACGGTCTTGGAATCGGCCGGATAATACGCGAAACCTATTCCAATGATATGCTTACAAAAATGCGCAGCCTCACAGCCGCAGCTTCCGAAGCCAGAATGGGCGGATGTGATATGCCGGTAGTCATCAACTCAGGCAGCGGAAACCAGGGGATTGCCTGTTCCGTACCACTGATCGTGTATGCCAGAGAAATGGAACTTCCGGACTATGTACTTTACCGCGCACTGGTATTTTCTAACCTCTTAACTGTATACCAGAAACAGTATATCGGTAAACTTTCCGCATTTTGCGGTGCGGTATCCGCATCCTGTGCAGCCGGTGCGGGGATTACCTACATGGGAGGTGGCGAACTTTCAGTGATCAAGAAGACCATAGAGAATACTCTTGCCAATATTCCGGGAATCATCTGTGATGGAGCGAAAATATCCTGTGCAGCGAAAATCGCCGCCAGCCTTGATGCTGCATTCCTGGCACATCACCTTGCTATGAACGGTCAGTCCTATGCGCCATATACCGGAATCCTCAAGGAAGAAGCCGGCGAAACCATCAGCTGTGTAGGACAGATCGGCAAAGAAGGAATGAAAGAAACAGACAAAGAAATTCTGCGGATTATGTTAGAGCGTGTTTGATTTTATGACAAAGTAAAAAAGAACGGTATATTCTCCTGCTGAAAAAAAGACATAATTGCACTGGTTTTGTGATAAGACAAGAAAAAATAATGACTATAAATTTCAATTCATCTATTATGTTCATCTGAAAATAGGAATATAAATGATCTGAAACGAAAAAAGTATAATTACGGTCATCTTAAGAAACCGATGAAAATGACCTGAAACGAAAAAAGTACAATTACAGTCATGTATAGAAGAGAATATGAATGACTTAAAACAAGAAAAGCAGAATTACGGTCATCTTAAAATGAAATTATGAATGACTTGGAATAAAGAAAGTGAAGAATAGAGTCAATATAAAGAGATTTTTTGTTTGACTGAGTTTGCTGAAAATAAAATTTAAGTCAAGGAACTTGAGAAAGTAAAAAATTTTTACGAGGTAAGCAGATAGATATGACTATATATGAGTATGGAAATCCAGATGCGGATACTGTTTTGATTCAGTTGACTGGTGATCATGAATTATCTGTTCTTAAGAATGAGGTTGAAGAAATCCGAAAAAGGACTTCAACAGATTTCAGACTCATTGCTGCAAAAGTTGATGACTGGAATTATGAGTTGTCTCCATGGAAAGCACCAGCGGTGTTCGGAAATGAAGACTTTGGTGATGGTGCTGTCAGGACACTGGAGCAGATTCTGACATTATGCACAGACAAAAGCAGGACATATTATATCGGGGGATATTCTCTTGCGGGGCTGTTCTCGTTATGGGCAGCATATCAGACAGATGTATTTTCCGGCATTGCAGCTGCTTCACCGTCTGTCTGGTTTCCGGGATTTATTGAGTATATGAAGGAACATGAAATTAAAAGTGAGACAGTTTATCTAAGTCTTGGTGACAGAGAAGAAAAAACGAGAAATTTGGTGATGTCACAGGTTGGAAACTGTATCCGGATGGGATATGGGTGGCTCATAGAGCATGGAATCAATTGTAACCTGGAATGGAATCAGGGCAATCATTTTAGAGAACCGGATATAAGAATTGCGAAAGCATTTGCCTGGGTAATGGAGGGGAAATAATATGTGGATATTATTTGCATTTGGTTCTGCTCTGTTTGCAGGCTTGACTGCCATACTGGCAAAATGCGGAATCAGAAATACAGATTCTAATGTTGCGACGGCATTAAGAACCGGTGTAGTGTTAGTCTTTTCATGGCTTATGTTATTCATGGTCGGGGCACAAAGTGAAATCAGAGATATTTCGGCAAAAGTCCTGATTTTTTTGATTTTGTCAGGACTGTCAACGGGGATATCCTGGCTATGCTATTTCAAAGCACTGCAGATTGGAGATATCAATAAAGTAACACCAATTGATAAATCGAGTACAGTGATAACGATGCTGCTGGCTTTTATTTTTCTCAGGGAAGAAATAACGTGGCTGAAATTTGTTTCAATGATTCTTATCGGTATCGGTACTTATCTGATGATACAGAAAAAGGAAACAAAGGAAAAGGCAGAAGATAAGAAGTGGCTGCTTTATGCAGTCGGTTCCGCTGTTTTTGCCAGTCTTACCTCTATTTTGGGAAAGATTGGAATTCAGGATGTTAATTCAAATCTTTCCCAAAATAGAGGTAAGACTGGAATTCAGGATGTTAATTCAAATCTTGGAACTGCGATCAGGACTGCTGTTGTATTGGTGATGGCGTGGATTGTAGTATTTGTGAACGGAAAGCAGAATACGGTAAAGGATATTGACAGAAAAAGCTGGCTGTTCCTTGTTTTTTCCGGATTTGCAACAGGCGGTTCCTGGTTATGCTATTACAGAGCACTTCAGACAGGTCCGGCCAGTGTGATAGTTCCGATTGACAAACTGAGTATTCTTGTGACCGTTGCATTCTCATATATTGTATTCCATGAAAAACTGTCATTGAAATCAGGAACAGGACTGCTGCTTATTGTTGCAGGAACATTAGCTTTGCTGATATAAAGGGGTATCTGCCTCAATTACGAATATTTACATGATACAAAAGTTAAAAATATAACAATTTATATAAGGAGAATAGTACTAAGGTAATAGACATATAATAAAAAAACAGTAAATATATGATGATAATATAGGGAAAACGATAAAAAATATCAAAAATTGAAATGATTCAAAAAACTATTGCGTTATAAAATTAACAATGATATAATGCAAGCGAACAGAAGAAGTGAGTGCCTTCTGCAGTAACATGTAAACAGACATAATTTTTTAAGGAGATAACAGCAATGGCAAGATTTACATTACCAAGAGACATTTATCATGAAAAAGGATGTCTCGAAGAATTAAAGAACTTAAAAGGAAAGAAAGCAGTTCTTGTTGTAGGCGGCGGCTCAATGAAACGTCAGGGATTCCTGGACAAAGCAGTTAATTATTTAAAAGAAGGCGGAATGGAAGTTCAGCTGATCGAAGGTGTTGAACCGGATCCGTCAGTAGAAACTGTTATGAAAGGTGCAAAGATAATGCAGGAATTCCAGCCGGACTGGATCGTAGCGATGGGCGGCGGATCCCCAATCGATGCAGCGAAGGCAATGTGGACATTCTATGAATATCCGGATACAAAATTTGAAAATCTTATCACACCATTTGGTTTCCCTGAATTAAGGCAGAAAGCAAAATTTGCAGCAATTCCATCTACATCAGGAACTGCTACAGAAGTTACTGCTTTTTCCGTAATCACAGACTATCATACAGGGATTAAATATCCTCTGGCAGATTTCAACATCACACCGGATGTAGCAATTGTTGATCCGGAACTGGTTGAGGGACTTCCTGTAAAACAGGTAGCATATACAGGTATGGATGCATTAACACATGCAATTGAAGCATATGTTTCTACGCTTCACTGTCCGTATACAGACCCGCTTGCACTGCAGGCAATCGAGATGGTTCTGGCATATCTGCCGGCATCTTATAATAAGAATATGGAAGCACGTGAGCAGATGCATTATGCACAGTGTCTGGCAGGAATGGCATTCTCCAATGCACTGCTTGGTATTGTACATTCCATGGCTCATAAGACAGGTGCAGCATTCTCTACAGGACATATTCCGCACGGATGCGCAAACGCAATTTATCTTCCATATGTAATCAAATACAATGCAAAAGATCCTGTAGCAGCAGAACGTTATGCTGAAATTGCAAGAAGAATGGGACTGGAAGGAACATGCCAGCAGGCACTGATCAACAGCCTCTGCGAGAAGATTGACGAGTTTAATGTAAGATTGAACATTCCAAAGACATTAAAAGACTTCGGAATCCAGGAAGAAGAATTTAAAGAAAAAGTTGCCAAAATCGCAGAGCTTGCAGTTGGTGATGCATGTACAGGCTCCAACCCGAGAGCAATCGATCCTGCAAATATGGAGAAACTTCTTACATGCACATATTATGGTACAGAGGTTGACTTTTAATTAGTCAAGCGGATAAAATCAACCGCTTCACTAATTGCTTGATTTGATTAAATAAAGAGGGCACATTGGCAGATGAGACATATCGCCGATGTGTCCCTTTTGGCATCTGAAGTAATTTCTTGACGAAATGTGCTTTGTTCAATATACTTGAAACAAGTTAGATATAACAAACCGAGAAGGAGAAGCCATATGTCAGGAGTAAAAAAGCAAGTGCTTTCTAATGCAATAGATATATTGTTAAATCAGGGAAATCTACCTGAGAAACTGGATGGCAAAAAACTGTACGGTGAAGCATTAGAAGGTGACGATGCTTTAAAGGCAGATTGCAGAGTATACCAGCTATCCAATGGGACCGGAAACGGACAGATCACGGTATATCAGGTATTTAATGGCATTGAACTGTACTATAATGACATACACCTAGCATACTGCAATCAGGATCAGGTGACTGCGAAGAACATTATCGAGATTAATCACTGCTATATTGGAAGATATGAATGCAGTTTTGGAGAAAACAGTTGCTGCTATTTGTCGGCAGGGGATTTATCCATTGGTTCTGCGATGAAGAAGAAATCATTTTCCATATTTCCATTAAATCATTATCATGGAATCTCTATTATTATTAATCTGGAGAAATTACTGCCGGAAGTGCGGCAGATCATGGAGCTTCTGAATATTGATCTGAATTACATAGAGAAGAGTATATGCAAAGAAAACCGCCTTTGTATTGTGCGTGCAAACCCGTCAATTGAACATATTTTCTCCGAATTATATCATGTGAGAGAACAGCGAAAAGCCGGATATATCAAGATAAAAGTACTGGAATTATTACTGTTTCTCAGTGATCTGGGAAACATGGAAGAAATGCAGGAGCCGGAGTATTATAACCAGAATCAGGTGAAACTGACGAAAGAGATCGCTGCGTTTATCACGGAAGACTTGACGATGCATTATACGATTGAACAGCTGTCCGAACGTTTCGGAATATCAATGACTACATTGAAAAAAGGCTTCCATGGTGTATATGGCACATCTGTATATTCCTGGCTTCGGAACTACAGAATGCAGACAGCGCAGAAACTGCTGTTGGAAACAGAATTATCTGTAGCAGAGATTGCGCATCAGGTTGGATATGAGAATCCAAATAAATTTTCTACAGCATTTAAATCCGTGTACGAAATTACACCTACTCAATTTAGAAATAATATCAAACTATAGAGAAAATATTTTATTATATTTTTGCAGAATAGGTTCCGTACAGGGAGAAAAATGGAAGTTATAGAAGTATATTTGTGTTATTTATGAAGAATATAAGAAACAGAACAAGTGTCCAAATGGATAGATGATACCTCATCGGTAATGGACAGAAAACTCCAATTTATATAAAATTATGGCATTGGTTAGTTGAAACTAATTGATGCCATAATTTTATTTTACAGGAGGAATTGAGATGAAAAAATTTACAAGCGTATTTCTTGCAATGGTTCTGACAGCAACTGTTCCGGCAGGTTTTCAGGCTGTATATGCAGAGGACACAAGTGCAGAAGATACACAGGAAACAAAAACAGATGCGGACAATGAGGCGGACGCAGACCAGTTACTGAAAGACCTGACAGGTTCCTATCAGGAACTCTGGCCGGTAATCCTTGCAGATGATTATACACAGACCTGGATCGATGACTGCAAAGAAATCGTAGGAGAAGACAATGCAGAAGCTGCCTATGAGAAACTGAAATCCATGGTAACAGGTGAAGTTTACGGCGAAGAAGCAGTAGAAGCATACAAAGATGGCAGTGGAGCATACTTCTGCGGATTCACACAGGATATGGCAACTGTAGAATTTGACGGCGACACAAAGACAATCAAAGGCTATGACAAAGATGAAAAAGAGCTTTTCTCCCACACATATCATTATGTAGGAATGGAAGAGACACGCGGTCTGTACGAATTTGAAAGTGATGACGCAGACTCTGGAGAATTTACATATTTCTATCTTGCACCAGACACAAACGATACAACATACCACATTGAATTCCGTTATGGAAGTGATGCAGATGCACTTGAAAAATATGATGCAGGTGACTATGCATACTGGCTCGCATCCGGAATCTCCACAGAATATGATGAAAAAATGGTGGATGACTGCATCCAGCTTTTCTGCGAAGAGAACCTGTCTGAGCAGTAATCTTATAAACCTGGTCTTGATAATTGTAATATAAAATAAAGAATGGCGGGAATCAATATCCGGTATAAAAAAGCGATGCCGGATATGGTTCCCGTTGCTTACGAAAGGAGTGAAAATTTCATGCAAAAAGAAAAAAACGATGAGCTTTCCAAAATGTTTTCTTATGCGGGAAATTACCACAAGCTGACAATCCTTGGATGTATCCTTGCAGGAATCAGCACCATCTTTTCCATGCTGCCTTTTGTCTGTATCTGGTTTGTGATCCGTGATCTGATTCATGGATTAAGCCAGGGAGATGTGACACTTGCAGCAGGAAGCAGTCATTATGCATGGATGGCACTGCTGTTCTCTGTACTGAGTATTTTCCTTTATTTCCTGGCATTGATCTTCTCACATCTTGCAGCATTCCGTACTGCAACCAATATGAGAAAAAAAGCAGTTCATCACATTGTAGAACTGCCTCTTGGCTATTTCAGCCAGAATGCCAGCGGACGTTTAAGAAAAGTCATTGATGATAATGCAGGTCTTACAGAGGGCTTTCTTGCCCATCAGTTACCTGACCTTACAGGTGCAGTGGTAATGCCTGTTGCAGTTATCATTCTGATCTTTGTATTTGACTGGAGAATGGGAATCTGCTGTCTGATCCCTATGGCAGTCAGCGTGATTTTCCTGAAACAAATGATGGGCGGAGACAACGCAGACTTCATGTCAAAATATATGACAGCACTGGAAACCATGAACAAAGAAGCCGTAGAATATATCCGTGGAATCCCGGTTGTGAAAGTATTCCAGCAGACCATTTATTCATTCAAAAATTTCCACAATGCGATTACTGAGTATGAGAAATTTGCCTCTGGATATGCGCTGAAATGCCGGATGCCGATGACGGGATTTACCGTAGCATTAAACAGTACCTTTGTCCTGCTGATTCCGGTTGCAATGATCATTCTTTCCGGACTCAGCGGACATATTTCTTATGAAGAAACAGTACTCGACTTCCTGTTCTATGCTTTATTTACACCAGTCTGTACAACAATGATGAACAGAATCATGTTTGCCAGCGAACAGCTTATGGCAGCCAAGAGTGCAGTCAGCCGTGTAGAAGCAGTCATTCAGGAAAAAACACTTCCGGAATCTGCTCAGAAGCAGAAGCCTGCAGACACAGGAATCGTATTCAAGAACGTATCATTCAGCTATCCTAGAGCATCAGAGAAAGCCCTCGATAATGTAAGCTTTGAAGTACCGGCAGGAAAGACAGTTGCTCTGGTCGGAGCATCAGGAAGCGGAAAGAGTACAGCAGCAAGTCTGATCCCGCGTTTCTATGATGTACAGGAGGGCAGTGTCCTGATTGGCGGCGCAGATGTGCGAAACATTGACAAACGCGATCTGATGGAGCATGTAGCATTCGTATTCCAGAATACCCGTCTGTTCAAGGATACGCTTCTCGAAAACATCCGCGCAGCCAGACCATCCGCTACCCGTGAGGAAGTATTAAAAGCAGCAGAGATGGCAAGATGCACAGAGATCATTGACCGACTTCCGAATGGTCTTGATACAGTAGTAGGAAGCGGTGGAACATATCTTTCCGGCGGTGAGAATCAGCGAATTGCCCTTGCAAGAGCAATCCTGAAAGACGCACCGATCGTTGTACTGGATGAGGCAACTGCTTTTGCAGATGCGGAAAACGAACACCAGATCCAGCTTGCATTTGAAGAATTAACCAAAGGCAAATCTGTTCTGATGATCGCTCACAGACTTTCCACCATTCAGGATGCAGACCAGATTCTGGTATTTAAGGATGGAAAGATCATTGAGCGCGGCACACATAATGAACTTCTGGAGAAGAAAGGAACTTACGCTTCCATGTGGAAAAACTATCAGACTTCTGTTTCCTGGAAAGTAGGAGAGGGGGATGAGAAACATGATTAAAGCACTGAAAAAGAAATATGCACTCAGTGATCAGGGTGCCAGTGATTTGTTTAAAGGAATCCTGTATTCTGTTCTTGCAAATATCAGTCTGATGCTTCCGGTAATCTTGCTTGCAGTTGTATTAAATCAGCTTCTGAGTCCGATATTAGGTATAGCAGACAGTGAAAAGAGCGCAGCTTTTTATACAATTACAGGAATTGTGATTCTGGCAGTTGTATTTATCCTGCATTATCTTCAGTACACAGCAGCTTATGTGGGAACTTATGAGGAGAGTGCAAGACGAAGAATCCACCTTGCAGAGAAACTCAGAACCCTGCCGTTTGGATTTTTCCATCAGAGAGATTTATCTGATCTGACAAGCACCATTATGGGTGACTGCGCCAGCTTTGAGCATGCTTTTTCCCACACAGTACCGCAGTTCTGGGGAGCAGTGATCTCCACTGGAATCGTATGTATCGGACTGCTGATTATTAACTGGCAGATGGGACTGGCACTTCTCTGGGTAGCACCGGTATCTTTTGCAATCGTGCTTCTCTCAAGAAAGTGGCAGCAGAAACTTGGTAAGAGACATATGGAGGCAAGGATCGAACTGGCAGAGGGAATCCAGGAATGTCTGGAAACCGTACAGGATATCAAAGCCTGCAATCAGGAAGAAGCATATCTTAAGAAACTGGATGCAAAGATGGATGCGGCGGAGAAAGCTCAGATTTCTTCCGAGCTGACAACAGCCAGCCTGATCACAACAGGACAGATGTTCCTCAGACTTGGCTTGGCTACAGTCATCATCGTAGGAAACAGCCTTGTCATGAAGAACCAGACAGACATTTTTACCTATATCCTGTTCCTGATCGCAGCATCCAGACTGTATGATCCGCTTTCCGGTGCCATGTCAAATATGGCAGAACTCTTTGGCGTCAGCTTACAGGTAAAACGTCTGAAAGAGATTGAAGAGTATCCGGATGAGAATGGCGAAAAAGATATCCGTACCAATGTTTATGACATTACATTTGACCACGTAAAATTTTCTTACGAAAAGGACAAACCAGTATTGCGTGACGTATCCTTCACTGCAAAACAGGGACAGGTTACTGCACTGGTAGGACCGTCCGGCGGCGGAAAAAGTACAGTTGCCAAACTGGCAGCGAAGTTTTATCCACTGGATGGCGGAAAGATTATGTTTGGCGGCAAAGACATTGAACCTCTGGATTCCACCATGTTGATGAAAAACTTCTCTATTGTTTTTCAGGATGTTGTATTGTTTAATAACACGATTATGGAAAATATCCGTGTAGGTCGAAAGAATGCAACAGACGACGAAGTGATCGCAGCTGCAAAAGCTGCCATGTGTGCTGAATTCATCAACAGACTTCCGCAGGGATACCAGACAGTGATCGGAGAAAACGGCTCCACACTTTCCGGCGGCGAGTGCCAGAGACTTTCCATCGCCCGTGCACTGCTGAAAGATGCACCGGTCATCCTGCTGGATGAAGCGACAGCATCTCTTGACGTAGACAACGAAACCGAAATTCAGAATGCGATTTCTAGACTGGTCAAAGGCAAGACAGTTCTCGTTATTGCGCATCGAATGAGAACCATCGAAGCAGCAGACCAGATCGTAGTTCTGGCAGATGGAGTGGTCGCTGAAAAGGGCAGTCATGAGACACTTATGAAGAAAAACGGTCTTTACAGAAAACTGGTTGATCTTCAGACAGAGTCCACAAACTGGAAACTGAATACAATGGTAAAATAATAAATTAATCAAACCGAGTAAGACCTCACCTGCTCTCATTACGAAAAGCAGTAAGCTATGGAAGGTGACTTGGGTGAAAGGCATTTTATCCTGACGGCAGGATGGAATGCCTTTGTTGATATTTACAGAACAGAAATAAAAAAATAACAGCATTTTTGTGAAATATGACACTGGAAAAACAAAAGTTAGTTCAATGTAATTAAATCACAGTAAAACACTTGGAATTCAACCGGATCAAGTAAGTCCCCTGCTTCAATTGCGAAAAGCAATAAGCAGAGGGCAGGAACAGAGGCGTAAGCTTTTGCACATCAACAGATAATGCCGGGAGCAAAGGTCGAATGATCTTATGAAATATGAAACAGGTGGATGAGAACAGGAATGGATGAGGACCTGTCTGATGCTGAAAGAAAAGAGGAAAAATTATGGGAATGAATGAAACACCGTCAGCAGACCGTGTACATATCGGTTTTTTTGGCAGAAGAAATGCCGGAAACAGGCCGGTTGTTGATTTTAGTATAGCACATCAGAGGGGGGCAGAGTTTGTACAATCTTTTGGCAAAATAGTAATATTTTGTGAAAATCCAGACGATGATTCCACGATTTTACAATCTTGCCCTTGGAAATGACAGCACAGCATGGAAAAGATGCCTTGAAGCAGAGAGGAAAAGGAGGTTGTACCTCTCCGCAGAGGGCGGCAGCGGCTTCCGCTCATCCCTGACCAGAAGGCCTCTTTGGCGCTGTGGGCTCCTCCGGCAGAAAGTGTTGACGGAACGGCGGCTTTTTGCTATAATTATATAGCTATGAATATGGAGATGTATCGAAGTGGTCGTAACGAGAACGACTCGAAATCGTTTTGT
>ERZ825670.887-NODE-887-length-36376-cov-4.143085_pt1 | contig 36376 bp, 30 predicted proteins | sample MGYA00519929_ERZ825670 | MGnify/ENA primary metagenome ERZ825670 (study PRJEB31778, sample SAMEA3449207) | human gut metagenome | biome: human gut; feature: human-associated habitat; material: faeces | place: United Kingdom | collected 2010/2012 ...
CAAAATAAACTAAATAAAATAACTAAATATTTTTTCATATCATTTCCTCCTGTACTTTTGTATATTTTTCTAATAACTGATTAACTAGTTCTTTCATACCATCACTATTCTCTATTTGCTCTATTAAATAGGTATAATCATCTTCATTAAATTCACTTATCTTCTTTACGTTACTCAAGTCAACCTTAACTTCTTCATAATCAGTTTCTTCTTCTTTAAAATTTAGACTAACAAGTAATCCCACTTTATCACATTGAATTATAACTTTATATTCATTATCTTTTACTTCAAATACAACTTTAAATTCCAACTTTTCATTAACCATATAATCAAAACTAATTGTATCTTTTAATATTCCAATAACTAAATCTTCTTTATCTTGAATTATATCAATTTGACTAAGTACAATTTTATAATTATCAAATTTATAAGTAAACACAATTTTTTCAGGCTTAAAATTCTCTATACTAAACACATCTTCATAAGTCAAATCATATTCACTTAAATACTCTTTAAATTTAATACTCTCTAAATTACTTTCAAGTCTCTTATAAAATTCGTCATCTAAGTTAACCGTTATAACTAAATTATCTTTAGTAACCTTTCTTTTTAAATCATCTTTATTTAAAGTATTACCAAACACTTCTATAACTTTTTCAAGCATAGAACTTTCTTCGCTTTCCGAGTTTAAATACGGAATTAATTCTTTAATATATTTTTTATACTCTTTATAATTCACTTCATTTTCTTCTAAATTCCCATTAAAGCTTTCTTCATCTAACAAATAAACTCTGTCAAAAAACTTTAAATAAAATTCATCTTTATAAAAATAAGCACTAACTTTATAAGTTTCTTTATCTTCATAATTTAAATAAATAGTTTCTTCTAGATTATCTTTTAAATTACTATTAGATTTAAAAGAAATATTAAACTTATTAAAATATTCTAAAAAATCTTGAACTTCTTTGTTTTCAGTATAAATATTATAACTAAAATTATAACCAAAACTATAATTATCTCTAATTTTATTTGCAGTATACTTAATTTCATCAAAAGTATCCACTAGAATCACTTTAGGAGTAAACTTATAATAGACATAACTTCCTGCCGCACATAAAAGAAGTACTAAAGCTAAAAATACTATCCATTTAAACCATCCACTATCCTTTTCTTCAAAAAACACATCATCTTTACTCATAGTTTTACCTCTTACATATACATTTTATCAGATTTTAAAAAAAATTACCACTAAATATAGACATTTTTCATTTTTTATGATTAAATAAAATCAAGGTGGTTTTATATGAAGAAGGAATTAATAGAATACGTTAAAAGCGATAAGTTTGAAAGTATAAGTTTTAACGGAATAAAAAAATATCTAGGGGTATCTAAAAAACACATGAATGACGAATTAAAAGAAGTACTTAATTTTCTAGAATTAGAAGGTCTTTTGTATGAGGATAAAGATGGCTTATACAAAAAAATGCCTTCTAATTTTTTAGTTACAACAATAGACGAAACAAAAAAAGGCACAAAATACTACGAAACAAATAATATAAGATGTATACTTCAAAAAAATAAATTAAATGGCGCTCTTTGTTATGACAAAGTAATAATTGATACAAACACAAATGAAGTAGTAAAAGTACTTGTTAGAAATATGCCTAATGTAGTTTGTGAAGTAAGAATGACTCCAGAAGGTTTTAAATATTTATATCCAGTTAACACAAATAACAACTTGAAAATAACTATTGGAACACAAAAAATGAAAAAATTAATTCCAGGTTCAAGAGTTCTTATAGAAGCAACAAACGAAATTTATGATAACATGTATGTAGGAAAATATATTAAAACAATAGGTTTTATTAACGAACCAGATATAGACTTCAAAACAATTGCCTACAATTATGGTTTCAATTTAGAGTTTCCTAAAGAAGTGTTAGAAGAATTAAAAAAATTCTCTAATGAAGTAACTTATGAAGACAAAATTGGAAGAGTAGATTTAACTGATGAAAGAGTTTTTACAATAGATGGAAAAGACTGTAAAGACATGGATGATGCGATAAGTATTAAAAGAAAAGAAGATGGTGGCTACATTCTAAAAGTACACATCGCACATGTAAGCCATTATGTTAAATTTGGTAGTGCCATTTTTGAAGAAGCCGCTCGTCGTGGCAACAGTGTATATTTTCCAGATTCTGTTGTAGCAATGCTTCCAGAAAGACTATCTAATGAATTATGTAGTTTAAACCCAAACGTTGAAAGATTAACAAGAACTGTTGAAATAGAATTAGATAAAAACGCTAAAGTAACAAGTTATAAAACATACCGTTCAGTTATAAAATCAAAATTAAAAATGAACTATGATGATGTATTTGATATAATAACAGGTAAAGAAGCAAAAAGTGAATACAAACCATTTGTTAACGACTTAATGATACTTAAAGAATTATCAGAAAAACTAACAAAGATTAAAATTGAAAGAGGATATACAAGTTTTGATAGTGAAGAATTAAAATTCGTAATGGACGAACTAGGTAACACAAAAGAAATACTAGTTGAAAAAGATAACATCGCGCATGAAATAATAGAAAACTGTATGCTTTTACCTAACGAACTTGTAACACACTTATACCCAGGTTTTCCATTTGGCTTTAGAAATCATGAAATACCAAGTGCTTATAAAATGTATGATTTAATTGAAACATTAAAAGAACTAGGTTATCCAATTAAAAACTTAAAAAATATGAAACCTAACTTCTTAATACAAAGATTATTAAATGATTTTAAAGGTAAAGAAGAATATGTAATAATTTCAAGAATTATATTAACAAGTTTGAAACTTGCATACTACGGAACTGAAAACAAAGGACACTTTGGTCTAGCACTTCAAAATGGTTATACTCACTACACTAGTCCAATTAGAAGATTAAATGATTTAATAATACACAATTTATTAGATATGTACGAAGATGGAAATTTAACAAAAGAAAAATTAATTGAAATTGATAATATGATAGAAAAACTTTTAGAACACGCTTCTCGTATGGAAAGACAAGCAGAAAAAGCAGAATATGAAGCAGATAAATTACAAGTAATTAATTACTTAAAACAACATATTGGAGAAGAACAAATCGCATACATAGAAAAGATAACACCTGAATATATTAAAGTAATGGTGCCAGGTTTAATGGACGGAATTATAAAGTTTGATGATATGCCAGAAAGAACTTATATGTTACCATCTGGGAAACTAAAAGGTGTTGACACTGGAAGAGTTTATAAACCAGGTCACAAAGTATTACTTACAATTAAAGATGCAACTTATGTAGACAAATCAATATATTATAACTTAATAGACAACTTAACTTTAACAGAAAGTGATAGTAATAAACTAACTAGAAAATTATAGGAGTATTTATGAATAACGAAAAAAGAATATTTGCAAGTGGTTTAGGCTTTGATAAATTATTTATTATATTCGTAATTGGTTGCCTATTTGGTAACTACTATGAAATGATACTAAATTTAGTAAGACACTACTTAAAAGATGGTAGTATATTTTGGGAAGTAAGACGTGGAGTCATTTATGGCCCTTTTAGTCCTGTTTATGGAATGGGTGCTGTTATAATGACAAAACTCCTAGCAGGCAAAAACGATAAATGGTATATAACACTAATTAAAGGGGCTTTACTTGGAGGATCTTTTGAATACTTAACAAGTTTCTTACAAGAAACATTTACTGGTACAACAAGTTGGAACTATAGAAAAAAAATACTAGACATAAATGGAAGAACTACAATACCTATCATGCTTTTATGGGGACTACTTTGTGTAGTATTTATCCACTTTATTTATCCATGGCTTTCAAAAAAAATAGAAAACATTCCATGCAACATTGGAAAACCAATTCTTGTAGTATTTGTAGTATTCTTATCTCTTGATATGTTTATATCTTTTACAGCTGTAATCAGACAATCACTAAGAAGAGAAGGATACCCAGCCTATACATACTTAGACGAATTTTATGATAAATTTTATACAGATGAAAGACTAAAAAAAGTCTATCCAAACATGAAAGTGAGAGTAAAAAATGATTAGTAACATATTTATAATAATTGGTATAGTTTTATTTATATCAAAGCTCGTGTTAACTCAATTTAATAAAAACAAACCTACAAAAATAAATGTTGATAACCCAAACTACTGCATTCTAGTGCCTGCTAGAAACGAATCTCACGTAATTGAAGACTTACTACACAGTATAAAATCTCAAACACAAAAAGTACCTTTTGAAAATGTATATATTATTGTAGAAGATAAAAATGACCCTACTACAAAAATTGCTAAAAAATATAATGCAAATATATTTATAAGACAAAAGTTAGAACTAAAAAGAAAAGGTTATGCTCTAATGGAAGCAATAGAATTTATCACAAAAACAAAAAGTTATGACGCATATTTTATATTTGATGCAGACAATATATTAGATAAAGACTACATTAAAGAAATGAATAAATCATTTATGAATGGTTATGACATAGGTATTGGATATAGACAAATCAAAAATAAAACAAACAGTATTGCTTTGTCTAGTCATTTAATATTCACACTAGTAAACGAACTATCTAATAAAAATAGAAGTAAACATAACATAAACTGTAACTGTTCTGGTACTGGGTTTTATATAACAGGAAAACTTATTAACAAATTAAAAACTTACCCATTTCACTCACTTACTGAAGACTACGAAATTTCACTATATGCTTGCATTAACAACTTAACAACAACATATAACAGAAATGCTTTATTCTATGATGAACAACCAACAAACTACAAAACATATTTAAAACAAAGAACAAGATGGGTAAGTGGTTACTTTGAAGCAAGAAAAAAATACATAACAAGCTTATTAAAAAATATAAACATAAAAAACAAAAACTTTGCTTCTAACTATAACTCTTTTATAGGTATATATGACTTAATATTCTTACTTATTGGCTTAATACTTAAAATGTTAAATCACCCACTTTTAATACCATTAATAGTTTACTTAGTTCTCATGTTACTAACAATTTATCTAATACATGTAGAAAAAAACTTTAAACTAAACACTTCGCTTTATATAAAAACTATACTAGTGCACCCACTACTTCTTCTTAGTTACATACTTTGTTTAATAAAAGTACTAACTAGTAAAGAAATAACATGGGATGTTATAGAACACAAAGAGACTTTAAATAAATAAGTCTCTTTTAACTTATAACTAACAAAAAAATTAATATCTGAATATATTAAATATTACTTTATACTTAGTATAGATTCAAATTAACTACTAGATTAATTATTCTAGCTTCTCTTAACCATTTTAAACAAGGAGGTTACTTTCTTTTTCCCTAATTATAGCACTCAAAATTAAAAATGTGAGTTTATAAAAAACCATTAAAAAAATAGACAAAAGTCTATCTTTTCTTAACACCAATTTTCTCTCCACACTTAACTCTAGTTTCAATATTTCTAACTGAATTATTAAGAATATCCTTATCAATATCAATAACATCTTTTTTAATAAGTAACACAATAGTACTACCCCCAAACAAGAACATTCCCTTTTCTTCTCCCTTTTTAAACTCATAATTATCATGTTTATTCTTAATCTTTCCAACAAGTGTTGCCCCCACTTCAACCTCAACTATATCACCAAAATTCTTGGTATGAAGTGTAGTATACTCTCTACTATTTCTCTTAAATACCTTACACTTTCTATAAGCAATTGGTCTAACTGTATTTAAAACACCTTTTACAAAATAATTATTTCCTTGACTACCATCATCAACATAATGATACCTATGATAATCATCTTTACATAACCTAAACACAAGAGCTTTTCCATCAATATAATCTTTATAAATCTCATCTTCATTAAGTAAATCTCTCACACTATAAAAAGAATTCTTAATCTCAAAACAAGAGTACTCATTAACATCATAAATAGTTAACTTAGCATCACATGGACTTATAAAAACATTCTTATCCTTAATAAAATCAATTTGTTTTTTCTTTCTAACAAAAAACGAATTAAAACTCTTATATTTAACATCTTCATAAATACTCATATCTATATTATTTTTCTTAATAAATGGTTTAATAAAAAGTTTAGAAAATCTACCACTCAAAAATAAACCAATTAACTTAGAAATAAAAGGTAAACTTAAAAACTTAATGATAAACCTACCAATAACATTACCATAAAGAAAATTAACAAGTTTACCCTCTTTATCATAATCTAAATTATCTTCTCTATCTTTAATCATATACAACATAATTTATACCTACTTTTCACTAAATTCTTCTAAATTAGTAAATAATTTTACTATATTCTTTTTAGGCACAAGCATATACATTTCTTTATTAATAGTAAAAACAAACTCATTTGTATCATGCTTATACTCTTCTCCATCAAGTACCCAACTACCTGGATTTTCTTTAAACTTAATCTTAAAATTATTAGTTTTATAATATTCTAGACCTGGCATACTTTTAACTTCACCTGCAAGTATCTTAGTAGCAAGAGCGATTAACTCTACTTTAGTTTTAGCACTAATCATAAGCACTTCAAACATATCGTCATCAAGTTTTATATCATTATAAATATTACTTATTCCACCCATTCTACTAGTATTAGTTACAAACACAAATGAATAAGTTCCACTCTTTTTAACACCATCCACTTCATAATCTAAATCAAATAATTTAACTTTACCAGTAAATTCATGAAGTGCATTAAAAATATAAGCAAGTCTTCCATACTTTTTCTTATACGCTCTTGGAGTATTATAACTAACATCAACATAACTTCCAATACAAGCTACATAAACAAATGGAGTATCATTAATCATACAAACATCAACATTTTTTTTAACTCCACTTACAAGCATCTGAACATTAACTATCATATTTTTAGTATAACCATACATTGTACCAACATCATTCATAGTACCAACAGGAAGTTGTGACATAACAAGCTTATTCTTTCTCATTAAATTACCTGTTATGCCTTCATTTAAAGTACCATCCCCTCCAGCACAAATAACTAAATCAACATCATCTTCTAACTCACTCACTATTCTAGTCGCGTCTTTTGCCGCTTTAGTTGGACACATAATAGTCTCATACTCATTAACTTTCATAATATCAGGAAGCTCTTTAAGATTTTTCTTATCAACAGGTCTTCCACTTTCAGGATTATATATAACTACACATTTTTTCATATTAAACGCCTCATAGATATTGTACCAAAATACTAACTAAAAGTCTATACAAAGAAAAAGAAACAATATCGTTATTTAAAACAAAAACAGGTGCATTTTACATTTTGAGAAAGTTTTGTTTTACATTTTGAGAAAAAATTATTTTACATTTTGAGAAAAAACTGTTTTACATTTTGAGAAAAAAGAAAGCTTTAACTTAAAACTTTCTTAATATTATTTATAATATCATTCATATTTAATTCTTCACTAATAAACATATCAACATAATCTATATTTTCTTGATTACCTATAACCATAATTTTAATATTACTAGATATATCTTCTTTTATAGTTCTAACTAGTTCTTCTACTCTTACATCACTAATATATTTATCAACAATTACAATATCATAATCTACTTTCTTTAACTCATTTATCGCATCTACCCATTACTAAAATCATTTACTTTTATTTCATACTTCATAATACTATTTTTTAAAAAAGCTCTAATCATATTACTACTATGTATAATCATTAAATTAACACTACTTAAATCTAACTTAGTACTAGTATCCACTAAACTTTCATGAAGAACTACTTTAAACTCACTTCCCTTACCTAGTTCTGAAGTAACACTTATATTTCCACCAAGGATATTAACTAAATTCTTAGTAATAAACAAGCCTAACCCTAAACCTAGAGTATCACTATTTTTTTCTAACTTTCCAAATTTGTTAAATATTAAATCAATATTATCTTCACTAATCCCTTTACCAGTATCCTTTACTACTATTTCAATGTCACACTTATCTTTTTTAACACTACCATTTACACTAATTTCTATCTTACCCTTATCAGTATACTTAATAGCATTACTAAGTAAATTACTAACTATCTGTTTAACTTTATCTTTGTCTCCATAAACAACATCAGGTAACTCACTATAATTACTAACAATTTCTATATCTTTATTTGTAAGTCTCTTTCTATTTAAATTAACTAAATCTTCTATAATCTCTTTAGGATTATACCCACTTATCAAAATATCTACATTTCCACTTTCAATTTGAGAAACATTAATTATTCCATTACAAACATCTAACAAACTATTTGTAGAATTAACTAAATCATTAAGTACATCCTTACTTTCTTCACTCAAATTATCTTCCATCTCTATTACACTTGCACATCCTATTATCTGGTTCATTGGTGTTCTAATTTCATGAGACATACTCCTTAAAAATTCACTTTTAACTGAATTAGCATTTTCTAAATTGTCTTTAGCTAGCTCTAGTTCATTTATCAACTTAATATCAGGATTTTCTATAGTAAAATACATCAAAAAAGTTATAAACCCTATTAAATATGTTAATAAAAGTAATTCAGGTTTAATACGTTGTATAATAACTACAATTGTACCAAATATAAGAAGTCCATATAAAGGATAATACTTTTTATCAAGTAATTTTTTTCTATTTTTAATAATTATAACAAACCAAAGAATTACCATCAAAAATGTTAAAGCATAAACAATATTTGCCGCAATTCCATAACTATAAATAATATTATTTTCATTGTGATAATTCAAAGGACATACAGAAATCGCAACAAAAAACATTAAACAAATTAGTTTTATTATATTAGTTTTAAATATGTTATTAACTTTAAAAGTTCTTTTATCAGATACACCAATTAAATAACTAGTAAAAATAAGTAACCATATTAAATATGAAACTAACAAAGATTTACTGACTATCTCATTTAAAACAGGAACGTATTCCATATATTTAATTGTTAAATATGACCCAATTGCAAGAACACTTGAAATCATATTTGATATAACTAAATACTTATAAGTAGTAGTTTCAAAATTAGTTACTCTCTTCTTTGAAAAATAAACACAAATTAATAATATATTAAAAATTAAAATTGCTATAGTAAAAAAATTATTACCCACTTTTACACCTTCTATCCTTTTTAATTATATAAAAAAATAGTATAAAAATCAAACGTTTTCATACTACTTTAGTAATAAGTTTCAAAATAGACTGTCTATCTACTTTTCCTTCTTCTTTATATATTAACTTAGTAATTAAATAATCTTCATTTCTAGGTCTATCTCTTAATGGTATTTTCTTATTTACATAATTTTTAATAATTTCTAAACATTCACTTGATTTTTCCATATTTTCTATTTCCACAAAAGCATATGGATAACATCCAGTCGCAGATTTCTCATCTCTAACTCCAATTACTACACAATTTTTAACAAAATCTAACTCTTTAATAACTTCTTCAATTTCATTTGGAAAAACATTATGTCCATCAGGTCTTACTATCATATTCTTTTTTCTATCAGTTAAAACAAATAACCCATCTTCAGTAACATATCCCAAGTCTCCAGTTCTTCCCCAAGTTTGTCCATTTTCATCCTTGAAGAAAAATTTTTCTGTTTCACTTTGATTAGCTAAATATCCACTCATTCTTTGAACAGAACTAATATATATTTCCCCTATTTCATTATACCTACATTCAGTATAATCATCCTTCATAATCTTAGCGTCCACTAGTGGTAAAGGTATACCATAAATTTCAGGTTTCTTTGTCTCCTCAAAAGGTGTTAAAAATGTACAAGAAGAAAACTCAGCCATTCCACCACCTTTAATTAAAGTAGCACTGCTGTTATGTGTTTTTAACCAATTATTTACTCTTTCTTCTAAATACTTAGGTGTTTTATCTCCACCAAAAATAACTCTGTTCAAATATGATAAATCTTCATTATTAAATATTTGATTACTAATAACACTTTCAAAAAATGAAGGAACACAAATTATATTATTAGGTTTATACTTATAAATTAAATTAGCAAACTCTTCCAATTTAAAATTAGGTATCAAAATCATTTCTAAACCATTACTTAAAGAATTGTGAATTCCACATACTGCACCATAACTAATAAAAGGTGGCATAATACAAAGAATAGTTTCTCCTGGTTTTACCTTAGTTAATTTCATTAACTCTAAACTAACAGTATTCATTCCAACACTAGTTAAACCAACTCCTTTAGCAACACCAGTAGTTCCACTAGTATATTCAATAACAGAAGTTTTACCACTTCTATATTCTGGAACAACTAAATCACTTCCATTTATCTTTTCAAACTTGCTATAATTATAAATCTTTTCTTTATTAATAGCATTATTTAAATTATAAAATAACTCTTGTTTAAGAAGTTCTAATTTAATCTTTCTAATTTCTCTTTTTTCTATTTCTTCCATTAATTTTAATTTTTCTTCTTTAGATAAAAACGCAATTGGAGAAACATCATACACACTTTTAGTACTTGTATTTCTAGAAGCGTTTATCATAGTTTCAGCATAACTACTAACTACAAAAGACAACTTAGTTTTAGCTAAATTTAAGTAAAATCTCATCTTTTCCTCTGGAATTCTAGGGTCTATCAAATTAGCATTAGCGCCTATCTTATCAAGTCCATAAATAAAATATATTGTTTCAGGTGTAAGCGGCATTGCTAGACTAACGTAATCTTCTTCTTTAACTCCAAGAGCTTGAAATCTTTTACTAGTCTTATCAATATTATCAAGTAGTTCTTCATAAGTAATCTTTTTATTTAAATAATTTAATGCAGTTAAATAAAGCCTATCCTTATTAAGTTTAGTTATATAATCTGTTAAAGACATATCAGGCACTTCTAAATTTAACTCATCATCAGTATAATATTTTCTCCAAGGTTTATCCTTTGAAGCATATCCAGTATTCATAATTATCCCCCTTAATAAAAAGTGTACTTATTATAGCACACTTTAACTTATTATGCAAATTATAAGTTTTTGGTTAACTTTAAATTTTCCACTACTCCAGTACCCATATCTAATGAAACATCCGCATCTAATATTTCATTATATTTTCTATTATGTGAAATACTTATAACAGTGCCCTCATAACTTCTAATTAGTTCATATATTAAATTAAGTGCTTCTTTATCAAGATGATTCGTAACTTCATCCAATATTAACACATTAGTTTTTAAAAGTGCTAGTTTTATAATAGCTAACCTAGTTCTTTCTCCAGGAGATAATTTAGAATAAATTTTATCTTTATCTTCATAACTAATACCTATTTTTTCAAGTAATGTAAACACTAAAGAATAATTAACATTAACCATATTTTCTGTAAGATATTCTATAACAGAATTATTACCTTCTAACAAAGTATTTTGTGAAATATATCCCATTTTAACTTTAGAACCCACACTAACTTTTCCACTTATTGGCTCTATTTCTCCTAAGATAGTTTTGATTAAAGTAGTTTTTCCACTTCCATTATAACCGTTAATTTGTAGTTTCACACCATACGGTATAGTAAGGTCTATGGCTTTAGTTTTAAACGTATCACATCCACATATAACTTTATCTAAAACTATATCTTTATTTCCCTTATCATCATCTAACTCAAAAAATACATTAATTGGTTTCTTTTCTTCAAAATTAGGAACATCTAATTTATCTAAATTTCTAGTTATTCTCTTAATATTAGAAGTGCTTGTTCTTTCCTTAGCATAATTGTTAGCTATCTTATCATTATCGTTATGCGCTCTTTTAGTATTACCAGAACTCACCCACCTCTTAGCCTTCTCTAATTCACTTTTAAGTCTTTCCTTTTCTTCCTTAGTTTTATAATATTCTTCTCTTTCCCTATTATATTCATTCTCTTTAGTAAATAAATAATTATTATAAGTCATATTATATTCCTTAATTTTACCATTAACTAATTCAAATATTTTATTTACTATATTATTAAGAAAAATCTCATCATGTGAGACAATAATCATTTTTTTATTGCTTTTCTTTAAATATTTTTCTAACCAAGTTATTGCTTCTATATCTAAATTATTAGTAGGCTCATCTAATAATAATATATCTCTATTAGAGATTAACAACTCCATTAATAATACTTTAATTTTTTCTCCACCAGATAATGTTTTAATCTTAGTATCAAGTGGTTCACGTAAATTCAACCCATTTTTTATAATTTCTAAATTACTTTCAAAATTATATCCATCTAAACTTAAAAATTCATTATAAAGAAGAGTATACTCTTCCATTTTATCTTCCGTTAAATCTAAAGATAGTTTATCTAAAGTACTTTCTAATTCTTTAATTTTAGTTACTTCTTTAATATATTCAAATATAGAATACTCATAATACTTTTCTTCAATTTCCTGTTTTAAATAACCAATTGTTTCACCATCAGTTTTAACATTTCCTTTATTATTGGATATAGTTTTCAAAAGCGTACTTTTTCCACTTCCGTTTTTTCCTACTAAACCAACTTTATCTCCAGTATTTAATTTAAAAGATACATTATCTAATATAACATTCCCATTAAATTCAACTTTTACATTATTAACTATCATATTTAGCACACTCCTCACATGTATTATTTTTACTCCAATTGATAATCTTTGTTTCATATGTTGCAAAATTAAACATCATTGTTTTACCTTTTAAATTATAACTTATGTAATTATTAAAGTATTTCACAATTTCATTTGTAATTATAGATGAAATCATTACACACATTGGTCCATATGATGGAACAATTCTAACATTCTGTAACGGAATATCTGTCGTTTCTTTATCTATGCATTTTAAACAAGCAGTTTCGTGTGGAATAACAAATGGTCCTATCATTGCAACGTGTTCTGCAAAACCTGCAAAAATAACAGGTTTATTTTCACTAACACAAATATCATTGATTAACCTTCTAATAACTCTAAATGGTTTATCCAATGTACATATAACAATATCACATTCTTGTACTTCATGCAAGATTTTTTCTTTGTTATCTATCATAATATTCTTAATAACAATATTCCCTTTTAATTTGCTAGCTAACACTTCAGTTTTATTTTTTCCAACATCGTTTTCTGAATACGGATATTGACGTATTAAATTACTACATTCTACTATATCGCTATCCACCAAAATAAAATTTTCAAACCCTGCTCTTGAAAGCATAAATGCGACATTAGCGCCTACTCCACCTAATCCTAAAATTAATATTTTTTTATTAGCAAATAATTCTTTATTTTGTTTAAAATCATTTGTAAATAATGAAAAAAATAAATCTTGTCTACTGTATTTGTTATCACATAATGCCTCATATTTTTCATTTTCAATAATCAATTTTTCTTCCAATAAATAGCTAATTACATCTTTAAGTTCAGATTTGCTCACATTCGTTTCTTTAGAAACTTTTTCTATAAGCTTTTCTTCATTAATTGGTTCTTCCAAATTATCAATTAGTGATAAAAACGCATCATTTTCATACTCTATTTCTTTACCAGTTTCTTTAAAGTTTCCCATTCTTACTACTTTATTAATTTTATCCACATAAAATGGTTTTGTTGTATTTAGTATAAGCATTTTATCCTCCTCGTATAATGATAAAAGCTCAATTAATGAGCTTTAATTAACAGTTTTGGTCTACATGACAAGAAAATTTTGCAACTGTTACTTTTTTAACGTTAATTTTCATATAATCTACCTCCTACCAACTGAAGTCAAATCGCTTCTTGAAAAATATTATAACACACATAACTTACTATGTAAATAGTAAGTTATGCATAGTTAGTAAGTTACTAAATATTAAAAAGAAAAAACTAGGACTACTTGCTTCCTAGTTTAACCTTCAAATCAACTGTCTTACCATTTCTAATAACAGTTATACTAATTGTCTCCCCTACTTTATGACTATATAATTGATACCTAAACTCTGCTACATCACTAACTTTATTATCTCCGACTTTAATAATTACATCTTCACTTTGTAGTCCAGCTTTACTTCCAGCACTATTCTTTTCAACATCAACTACAACTACACCCTCAGTGATATCTTTATCAAGTCTAATTCCTGCATAAGCAAGTTGCATTGTACTTGTAGCATTAAGCATACTCACACCTATATAAGGTCTACTAATTTTACCATCTTCTCTTAAACTATTTGCATAATTAATCGCGTCTTCTATTGGAATAGCAAAACCAATGCCTTCAATAGTGTTCTGAACAATTTTCATACTATTAATTCCTATTACTTCTCCATTAGCATTACTTAAAGGTCCACCACTATTACCAGGGTTAATCGCAGCATCTGTTTGCATAACATTCATAATCCAGTCAGCACTAGAACCATTTATACTAACACTAACCATTCTGTCTTTTCCACTTAAAATACCTCTTGTTACAGTACCTCTAAAGTTTTTTCCCATTGGACTACCTATAGTAAACACAGTATCTCCTACTTTCACATCAGTACTCTTTCCAATAGTCGCAACACTTTTAATAGTATCTTTATCAACTTTTAAAACTGCTATATCTGCATACTCATCACTTCCTACAACCTTAGCTGTAGTTTCAGTGTCATCACTATAAGTAATATTTATAGTTTCAGCACCTTCAATAACATGATGATTAGTCATAATATAAGCATTCTTACCATCTGTATCATATACAAACCCAGTACCAGTACCAGCTAAAGTATTCCTTTGATAAGTTTCAATTACAACAACTGAATCTTTAACCTTATCAACACTCTCACTAATACCAGTATCAGTAATATTCACGTTCTTTTCACTTATTGTCTTAACTACACTATTATTAGGAAACAAATACATTGCTCCTACAACAGCACCTACACCAATTAACAAGCCTATAACTACAGTAACAACATAACTTATAAACTTTCTCATTTTTACACCTTCCTTAATCTAAATACATTATATCTTTATAATTACTTGGAAATCCCATCTTTTCTATTACATCATCTATCTTAATAGAATTAAGTTTACCACTAAGTCTATCTAATTCATAATTAATTTCATTCATCATCATTTTAAAATCAACATCAGTCAAAAGTCTCTTTAGAATAATTATCAAAGCAAATATATCATTCTTACCATTTATATATTCCCCATCTATCTTCTGAATATTCAAAATACTATGATATTTTGTATCTGGTATCATTCTCTGAGTAAAATGATCAAACGTAACATCTTCATGCGCGCATAAATTTCTATAGTTTGCAAGTATTGGTAAATAATCTTCCATCTCTTCAGACTCTATTTTATAAACACTCGCAATACTAAATTTATCTTCTTCTTTTAAAATACTAAACATTTCACTAATCAAACCAAAACTAATAACCTTAACACCTATCCATAAAGGAATGTATCCATAGTTATCCATATAATGGCTTGTCGCACCATGCTGTTTACCATTAACTCTAAACTGTCTTTTAACCTTTCTTAATAAATCATTAATTTGTCTAGTCTTTTCCTTATCATTATCAAAGTTACTAGGATTTAAATAATTCTTTTCTTTAAAACCATAATTCTTACTTAATATATAACTAAATATAGATTTATAGTTATTCTCAACTATTAAGATATTTTTAAATATAATATTCCTAAACATTTTATCAAACACAAATAAACTATACACTTCATCAAAAGTAGTACCATCTATAAACTTCCTAGACGCATCTTTCTTTAAAAACACATGTCTATACCCCATAATAAAAAAGTAATTCTCTCTAAGTAAAACTTCTTTAGTATAAGCTTCATCATTTATAATAAGTCCCTTTTCCCTTAATATATTTATTTGTTCATCCAAAGTTTTAAAAACTTTCGCTGTACTCATCCTCACATCACCTAGAATAATTTTATCACAAAGGTTAAATTATTACCACTTTTTTCACAAACTTTTCGTTTTAGTTTACCTTTTTAATAGGTGGCTTAATAGGCATAATTATAGTTGCAAGTATATAAATAAGTAATCCACTTCCATAAACACATGACAAAATCACCCATAATAATCTAATTAAAGTAACATCTATATCTAAGTATTCACTTATTCCCATACATACACCACTAATCATTTTACCTTCATTAACTCTATATAATTTCTTATTTTTCATACTCTACCTCCACATAAATATAATCACTTCTTATATAATTACTTCTATACTTTCTTACTACCATTAATTCTACCACATTTAGCTTTCTAAATAAAGAAAAAACTTTACTTCTAGTTAAAACTAAAACAAACACATTTTTATTTAAATACTATAATATTAATTAAGTATTAACTACTAACTCAAATATATTTATTAAATTAATTTTATAATAACCTCTAGTTTTTAAACATTTTATATTTCCAACACTAGAAACCGAAAAACTTTACATTTTCACATACTTTTTCGGTCAAAAACACAAAAACTTTATATATTTAGAAACTTTTTATACTTAAACGCATAATAAAAGGAAGTAGAATAAATTCTCTTCCTTAAATAAATTACTATCTCTTACTGAATTGTGGAGCACGTCTAGCTTTCTTAAGACCATATTTCTTACGTTCTTTAATTCTAGCATCTCTAGTAACCATACCAGCACCTTTTAAAGTAGGTCTATAACCTTCACTATCAACTTCAAGTAAAGCTCTAGCAATACCTAATCTAATAGCACCAGTTTGTCCATTAAATCCTCCACCTTTAACAGTAACTTCAATATCATATTGACCATCAGTTCCTGTAAGTACAAGTGGTTGTTTTAAATCCATTACTAAAGTATCATAAGGCATATATTCATTAACATCAACACCATTAACGATAATACTACCTTTACCACTAGTCATTCTAACTTGAGCTACACTTCTTTTTCTTCTTCCTGTAGCTGTATAAACTTTCTTATCTGCCATAATTCCTCCTATAAATTAATCTTTTCAGGCTTTTGAGCTTCATGATTATGATTCATTCCTTCATAAACAAATAACTTCTTATACATTTGTCTACCAAGTCTATTCTTAGGAAGCATTCCTTTAACAGCTCTTTCAACCATTTCAACTGGATATTGTTCTTTCATAACCTTAGCAGTTCTTTCTCTTAATCCACCTGGAAATCCACTATGATTATAATATACTTTCTTATTTAATTTGTCGCCAGTTAAATTAACTTTACCAGCATTTACTATAATAACTGCATCCCCACAATTAATATGAGGTGTAAAAGTTACTTTATGTTTTCCACGTAAGATATGTGCTGCCTTAACTGCAACTTTACCTAAAGTTTCACCCTCAGCATCAATTAAATACCATTTTGTAGAAACATCTTCATTTCTTAACATAAATGTTTTCATATAAATTCTCCTTCTTAATTTTCTATCCTTATATATAAGACTTCCCACATCCATACACAAAGATAATTTATAAAAATGTACCAAGAATAATTATACAATAACACATATGAAAAAATCAAGCATAAAATAACATTTTTTACCTAAATCTCGCGAAAAAACATGTATTTTACCTAATTTTACCCTTTTATACAAAACTTTGGTTGACAAACACAAAATAAAATAATAAAATTATAATAGAAAAGAAGAGTAAAAATTGGAGGAATTAAATATGAAAAAGAAATCAAACACACTTGTATATATACTTTTATTTTTAATAACTATATGTTTAGCTGGAGGAATTGTTGGTCTAATGGCCAAAAAAAGTGGAATAAATAATAACTCTGATACAAAAAAAGACCCGAAAGACTTCAAAGTAACTTACAAATACTACTTAGACGGTGAAGAAGTAAGTGAAATGGTTAAACAAGATACAATTCAAGTAGAAAACCCAGAATTTGAAGGTGTAATGGATAAAAAAGATTTATACACTTATGATAAATACACTTGCACTAATGAAGTAACTGGTTCTTGGAATAATGAACAATGGTCTTTTACTCCAGAATTAACTGCAGACACAACTTGTAGATTATACTTTTTAAAGAATTTCCATGAAGTAACAGTTAACACTACTAATGGATTACTTCCAAACAATACTAACACACAAAAATTTCTAATAGAAAGAAACAACTCAAAAATAACAAACGTAATACCAACAGAAGGATACAAAATAGACACAAACTTAAAATGCACTAACGAAGTAAACGCTGTATACAATGAAGAAACAAAAGACTTAACAATTTCTAATGTTAACAAAGATAGCATTTGTACTATACCATTTGTCTTAAGAGGTTATGAAGTTGAAATCCAAGTTTCAATGGGAGAAGCTAAAGAAACTAAAAAAACAGCTAATTTTGGAGACACAGTAACATTTGAAACAACACCACTTGAAAATTACATATTTGATACAGTTAACTGTACTAACAATCAAGTTGGAGAATTTGACCAAGTAAGTAACATACTTTCAATAAAAAATTTAAATAACGATACAAAATGTGTAGTACAATTTAAACAAAACAAACACCAAGTTAACCTAAAAGTTGTAGGTGGAGCATTAGTTAATGTTAAATCACCTTTATCAGTAGACAACAATGGTTCTGCTGCCTTCCCATTAAGTAAAAACGAAGGATACAAATACACTGGAGCTAAACTAACATGTGATGGAGTAACAGTTGAAAGTGAACTAAACACTGCAACAAACATATTGACAATTAAAAATGTTTCACAAGACTTAAACTGCACATACACTTTAGCAGAAGATACAACTGAAAGCGAATAACTTAAAAAGAAGTAATTGTTGAAATTGCTTCTTTTTTTATATAATCGCATTGTATGTTTAATACAACTTATTTAAAAGTATAAAATAGACAATAATACAAAAAATAGAAATATAATTATTTATAAAGATAAAAACAGAAATAATAACATCGAAGTAAAAATGCAAAATAACACTATTTTGTTAAATCAAGAACAATTAGTTAAATTATATAATTCAAGTAAATCTAACATATCTAAATATATATTTAAAGAAAGAAAATTCAGTTGTTCGGAATTTCCGAACAACCGAAAATGAAAGTATTAGAAAATAAAAATTAATATTTCAATTACATATTGATTTTTATTTCTATCATAATAAACTATAATTTACATAAGCTTTTAAACTTATGTATTTTCTATTTCAAAAACCTTAAATAACTTTTATAGACAAAAAGCCAATAATCTGTTACAATTAAACCATGACATGGAATATTAAAAATGTGAAAATTAGTAATAGAATTGTATTTGCGCCTATGGCAGGAGTGTCTAACATTAGTTATAGACAAATCATAAAAGAGTTTGGTGCTGGTTTAATATACTCTGAGATGATAAGCACTCTAGGTATTAAATATAATGGAAAGAAAACAATAGATTTAATTAACTTTGAAGATACTGAGCGCCCTATTAGCATTCAAATATTTGGAAGTGATATCACTTCTTTCGTAAGTGCAGCAAAATACATTGAAGAAAACTTTCACCCAGATATAATAGACATAAACATGGGTTGTCCTGTTCCTAAAGTTGCAATAAAAAGTCAAGCAGGAAGTGCTCTACTAAAAGACCCAGATAAAATTTATGAAATAGTTTCCGAAGTTGTAAAAAACACCAACATTCCTATCACAGTAAAAATAAGAAGTGGATGGGATAGTGATCACATTAACGCAGTAGAAGTTGCAAAAAAAATAGAACAAGCTGGTGCTTCAGCAATTGCTATTCATGCAAGAACTAGAAGTCAAGGATATTCAGGCAAAGCTGACTGGAACATCATAAAACAAGTTAAAGAAAGTGTAAGTATTCCAGTAATCGGTAATGGTGATATATCTACAATATATGACGCTAAAAGAATGCTTGAAGAAACAAAATGTGATGCAGTAATGATCGGGCGTGCCACTCTTGGTAACCCTTGGTTTATCAAAGAATGCATAGAATATGTAGAAAATAATCGCGTGATCGATAAACCAACTGACTTAGAAAAAATAAACATGATAATAAAGCACTATAAGTTACTTAAAAAATACACCAATACAAAAACAGCCCTTCTAGAAATTAGAACACATGCTCTATGGTACCTAAAAGGAATACCTGGTACTAAAGAAATTAAAACTAAAATATGTCAAGCTAAAACAGAAGAAGAATTTATAGCTATAATAAATGAATTAAAAAATAATATAAACAAATAAGGAGAATTGGATGAAACGTGAATTGGATCTGGTATTAATATAAAACTTATAAAATATTAATATTGGAGGAAAAAAATGAAAATAAGATTAGAAGAAGAAAAAGACTACAAAATAGTAGAAAACTTAACAAGAGATGCATTTTGGAATAAATATAGACCAGGATGCATGGAACACTTAGTTGTTCATAAATTAAGAAATAATTCTAGATTTATAAAAGAACTAGACTATGTCATAGAAAAAGATAACAAAATAATAGGAAGTATATTTTATTCACTTGGTTACATAAAAACTAAAGATAACAAAGTATTAGATGTACTTATATTTGGACCAGTTAGTATAGACCCTAATTATCAACACATGGGTTATGGAGAAACTTTAATAAATTACACACTAGAAATTGCTAAAAAACTAAACTATGACTTAGTACTTATAACTGGAAATCCAGACTACTATAAAAAGTATGGTTTTGTTTTGTCTAGCACATATAACATATATTATGAAGGATTAGAAAATGAAGAAGCTCCATTCTTTATGGTGAAAGTACTTAATGAAAAGAACATCACTAAATACGAAGGAATATATTCTGACCCTGAAATATTTAATGTTACCGAAGAAGAAGTGAGTGACTTTGATAAAAACTTCCCACCAAAAGAAAAACTAGTACTTCCTGGACAACTAAATTAATGATACAAAAAGCATGAAATCTTTCGTTCATGCTTTAATTTTTTTTATATTCTTCTAACTTCTTCGCTACTCAAATCAGGCACCCAACACTCACTATTAGTTTTTCTTAAATCTTCTTTAACTGTTTCTTTATAATATGTAGAATTCACTTCCATTTTGCATAGCAGCAATTGACCACTGACCACTCAAATTACACTTACTTATAATGCTCTTTAAATGTTCACATACCATACTCTTATTCTCATTATATCTATTATGTAACACTTCATAATTTTCTCCATTCCGAATTTTTGACAAATTCGCACTTTTTCCGGAGTGAGTTTCTAACATAACTTACTATTGACAAACCATAATTAATATAGTACAATAACCACGTAAATCGATGAAGAAGACGAGTAGCATTATATACTGTTAATAGAAAGCTAGGACGATGGAAACTAGTAACAAGCCTAATGTGAATAAAAACTTCTAAGTGGCTACCAAGCCCGGATATATTCCGTTATAAATAAGAGATAATCAGTTAATGATTAAGAAGGGTGGAACCGCAGGTATCTTACTATGCCCCTTTAGTCATTAACTTTTTTATTTAAAAGAAGGAGGAAAAATAATGGAAAGAAATTTTACAGAACAAGAATTAGTTAGAAGGGAAAAACTAGAAAAATTAAGAAGTCTTGGACTTGATCCATTCGGTGATAGGTTTGATAGAGACTCACTTGCAAATGACATCAAAGAAAAATATAAAGACATAACTCATGAAGAATTAGATAGTATGGATGAGCACGCTAAAGTGGCAGGAAGAATTATGTTCATAAGAAAAATGGGAAAAGCATCATTCTTTTCAATTCAAGACAAGTCAGGCAAAATTCAAATTTATATCTCAATAAATGACATTGGAGAGGAAGACTATACTTTATTTAAAACTGCAGACATCGGAGACATCGTTGGTGTTGAAGGTAAAATAATGAAAACTATGACTGGAGAAGTTACTATAAAATGTTTAAAATATACTCACTTAGTAAAAGCATTAAAACCACTTCCAGAAAAATTCCATGGATTACAATATAAAGAAGAAAGATATAGAAGAAGATATGTTGATTTAATAATGAATGAAGAATCAAAAAGAGTTGCTTTCTTAAGACCAAGAATTATAAGATGCATTCAAAACTTCATGGATAATCGTGGATTTACTGAAGTAGAAACTCCAGTACTAACTACTCTACTAACAGGTGCTTCAGCTAGACCTTTCGTAACGCACCACAATGCTCAAGACCTAGATATGTACCTAAGAATTGCACTAGAACTTCACTTAAAAAGATTACTTGTAGGTGGAATGGATGCAGTTTATGAAATCGGTAGACTATTTAGAAATGAAGGAATGGACTTAACTCACAATCCAGAATTTACATCAATGGAAGCATACCTAGCATATAGTGACTTAGATGGAATGATGGAAATGACAGAAAGCTTACTTAAAGAAATAGCAAGCAAAGTATTTAACAAAACTACATTTAACTGGAGAGGTCATGAAATTAGTTTAGAAGGTAACTTCAAAAGAATAACAATGACTGAAGCAATTAAAGAACAAACTGGAATAGATTTCAGTAAAAACTATACAAATGAAGAAATGATTAAACTCGCAGAAGAACACGATATAGAACTTGAACCACATGAGAAAGTATTCGGTCATATTGTTAACAAATTCTTTGAAAAATACGTTGAAGAAACACTTATACAGCCAACATTCTTATGTAATCACCCAATAGAAATAAGCCCACTTACAAAAAAAGACCCAAAAGACCCTAGATTTGTACAAAGATTTGAATTATTTATTGGTGGAAAAGAAATGGCTAACGCTTACACTGAATTAAATGACCCAATTGACCAATTAGAAAGATTTATAGCTCAATTAAAAGAACAAGATTTAGGTAACGAAGAAGCAAACGACATAGATATGGACTTCGTTGAAGCCTTAGAATATGGAATGCCACCAGCTGGAGGTATTGGATACGGAATAGATAGACTTGTTATGTTCTATACAGAAAACGAGTCAATTAGAGACGTAATCCTATTCCCATTAATGAAACCTGAAACAAAAGAGAAGTAATATTTCTCTTTTTTTCTCAACACATAATTATAACATTTTAAATGAAATTTTTGATATTTACTTGTAAAACTTTACATTTATAGTGTATAATTAAGTAGGAGGTAAAAATTATGAAGAAAAAGAACACATTGTTCAAATCAATTGCAATTATGTTCTTAGTACTAGTCGTATTATCATGGATAATTCCAACTTCAAGAGTAAGTGGAACAGAAGTTATTTCTTCTGATTTAGCAAGAGTTTCATTACATCAATTATTTGAATACCCATGGGCTGGCCCTCAAGCATCTGCTAAAACAGTATTATTTATACTAGCAGTAGGTGGCTTCTATGGCGTACTTGGAATTACTGGAAAATACAGAAACTGTCTAGAAAAAATTGCAAAATCTATGAAAGGAAAAGAAGAACTATTCTTAATTATAGTATCACTAATATCCGTACTACTTAGTAGTGTGTTCGGTTTAGATATATTATTATTTATATTTATACCAGCAATAATCAGTATTATATTACTAATGGGTTACGACAAAATGACAGCTTACCTAGTTGCATTCATGTCTCCACTTATTGGTATGATAGGTTCAACTTACAGTGCATACTTAGCTGGTTATACTAACCAAGTACTTAGTCTAACTTATAAAAACGGACTACTTACTAAAATAGCTTTACTAGTAATATGCTTTGTTGTATTTATTGCTTTCACACTAAAACACGCAAGAAAAGTACTTAACAAAAATAGTGATAAAGAAGAATATGCTTATCTAGGAGAAAAAACTCAAAGTAAAAAACCTAGTTGGCCATTATATGTAATATTTGGTTTATTACTAGTATTACTTATCATTGGTTACACTGATTGGGAAGGTGTTTTTGGAATTACTTTCTTCACAGACTTACATAAAAATATCCAAGAATTCACAATCAAAGATGTTACTATACTAAAATACTTATTTTCTGGAACAGAACAATTAGGAAAATGGACTATTGATAGTTATACATTTATTCTAATACTTTCTACATTTATAATAAGCCTAGTATATAACATTAAACTAGACGACTCACTAGAAGCATACGCAAAAGGTATTAAGAAAAGCCTAAAATCTGCAGCATTAGTTGGTTTTGCTTACTGTGTAGTATTTATTGCATTCTACCATGGATACATTGTTACTATATTAAATTTCATTACTAACACTTGTGGTTTTGGACTTGCTAAACTAGTTAACATAACTTGGTTACAAGAAATAATACACTTAATATTTGGATCACTAGGCATGATAATTGCAACAGCTATAAATATAGACTACCTATATGTAGCATCTACAGTAGGAACATTCTTATCAATTGCATATGCTGACTACACATTATTAATAAGTATTATAATGCAAGCAATATATGGTTTAACACTTTTCGTAGCCCCTACTTCAACATTATTGATTTTAGGTTTAACAAGCTTAGACATCAACTACAAAGACTGGCTAAAGAAGAGTTGGAAACTAGTACTTGAATTACTTCTTGTAATATTTATTGTAATAATACTTCTAGTAATAGTAAAATCTCATATATAAAATTAGAACTTTAACAAAAAAGTTCTTTTTTTGTATATTATTTTATAAAAACACTCAATATATCATATATTATGAAAGAGGTGTATATGAATAACTATACAGAAGAATTAAAAAGAATATTAAAGAGTAGTGAATTAATTGCTGAAAGTCTTAATAGTTCTAATATTAATTCTATTCATTTTATAATGAGTATGCTATCTAATTACAATTCATTATCAAAAATACTAGAGAAATACAAAATCAAACTAGAAGAAATAAAATCTTACTTACCAAAAGAACAATCTAATAAATATTTATTTTATAGTAAAGAACTATTAAGTTCTATTGAAAGTGTAATACTGTCTTTAGAAAATATAGATGACGAAATAACTCTAAATTTATTATTTAACGAAATATTATCTAACAAAGACACATTATGTTATAAAGCTCTAATAAAAACTAACATAGACATAGAAAATCTAAAAAAAAGTATATTAACAACTAACACAATATCAAGTAACAGTATATTAAAAACAATTGGTAGAAATTTAAACAAACTAGCATTAAATAATGAATTTGACCCAGTTATAGGAAGAGAAAAAGAAATAACAAGAGTTATAGAAGTACTAAAAAGAAAAAACAAAAACAATCCCCTTCTACTAGGAGAAGCTGGTGTTGGTAAAACCTCAGTAGTTGAAGAACTAGCTAGACGTATTACTAAAAACCAAGTGCCTAATTTCCTTAAAGGAAAAACCATATATGAAGTAAACTTATCTTCAGTGATAGCTGGTACTAAATATCGTGGAGAATTTGAAGAAAAATTAACCAAACTAATTAACGAGTTTGAAAAAAACGATAACTTAATACTATTTATAGATGAAATTCACACTCTAGTAGGTGCAGGTGGAGCTGAAGGGGCAATTGATGCTTCAAACATATTAAAACCCGCCCTAGCAAGAGGAAAACTTTCACTTATAGGCGCAACTACTCTAAAAGAATACACTAACTCCATAGAAAAAGACAAAGCCTTAGATAGAAGATTTGAACCACTTTTAATAAATGAAACCAATTATGAAGAAACACTATACATTCTAAAAAAAATAAAACCTAATTATGAAAAATACCACAACGTTAAAATACCAAATAACATTATTGAATTAACTGCAAAACTATCAAACAAATACATAAAAAATAAACATAATCCAGATAAATCAATAGACATACTAGACGAAATATCAGCTGTAACATCTCTTATGGAAAAAAAGACAACAAATTATAAAATTAAAAATAAAATATCAGTTCTTACTGAAAAGAAAAATAAATGTATATTAGAAAACAACTTAACAAAAGCATTAACTCTAAAAAAAGAAATAACTACCCTTGAAAATAAACTAAAAGAAAATACTAATAAAAGCAAAAAAAACATAGTAACAAAAACGATTTTAAAAGAAGTACTAGAAACAAAAACAAACTCAAATATATTTGAACTATCTAACCCTAACTATTTTATAGATTTAAATAAGTACCTAAAACAAAATATATTTGATCAAGATCATATAATAGATAACATTACAAATAAATTAATTTCTTTCACAAAAAGTACTAGTAACTTACCACTCACTATATCACTTAATGGTCCTGTTAAAACTGGAAAAACTTACTTAGTAAATACACTATCTAACTACTTAAAAACACATCTAATAACATTAAATATGAAAGACTACATAACAAGCACTAGCATTACAAAACTAATTGGTTCATCAGCAGGATATGTTGGATATAACGAAAAAAACACACCATTTGAAAGCCTAAAACACCACCCTGTTTCGATAATTCTATTAGAAGACTATAACTATACCCACCCTACTATAAAAGCCTTATTTAACACCATTACAAGCACTGGAAAACTAACTCTTAACAATAATGAGACAATTAATTTTGAAAATACTATAATAATTAAAACAACACAAGAATCAAATAAGTCTAAAATTGGTTTCATAGAAAAACAAACAAAGAAAAACATTCTCTCATTCAATCCACTTTCTAAAAACACAATAAAGAAAATAATAACTAAACAAAATAAAAATCTAACAAATGAACAAATAGAAAAAATAATAGAAAAATCTAACTATTTAGAAGAAAATGCTAAAAACATAAACAACTTAATAAATGAAAACTTAGTGAACTTTAATGAAGTAATACAAAATTTATGATATAATGTTATCAAGGAAGTGAAAATATGGAATTATTATTAATAATACTTATAATAAGTTTACCTCTTATATCACAGTTATATATAACAGTAACTTATAAAAAAACATCTAACATTGAATTTAGAAGTGACACTACAGGATATGATGTAGCTAGAAACATACTTGATAAAAATGGTTTAAACAACATACTTGTGGTTGAAACAAATGGAACACTAACTGATCATTATGACCCAACTAGAAAAGTAATAAAGTTATCCAAAGATATATATCACGGTAACTCAGTTGCAAGCGCATCAGTTGCAGCACATGAAGTAGGACACGCTATACAAGATAAAGAAGGATACACATTCTTAAAAATAAGGCACGCAATATTCCCAGTAGTAAGCTTTTTAGATAGAATATCATACATAGTAATATTTTTAGGTTTTCTACTTGAATACATGAACTTAGTATACTTTGGAATATTCGCAGTAGGTGCTGGTGTATTATTTCAAATAATAACTTTACCAGTAGAAATAAACGCATCAAAAAGAGCAATAAAAGAACTAAAAAGTCTTAACTTAACAACAGATAGAACAGAAAACTTATCAAAAAATATGCTAACAGCTGCAGCTTTAACATATGTTGCAAGCACACTTGCCGAAATATTACAACTTATAAGACTAATCGGTATTATAAAAGACAACGATTAGTCTTTTTTTTATACAAAAAAATAACACATTAGTGTTACTTTACAAATGGAATTAATCCCATAAATCTAGCTCTTTTAACTTCTCTAGCTATATGTCTTTGATGTAATGCACAAGCACCAGTCATCCTTCTAGGTAAAATCTTACCTTTATCATTAATGTACTTAGTTATAATAGGTACATCTTTATAATCAACGCTTTTTCCAGCACACATTTGACATATCTTCTTTTTTCTAGGATAAAATTCTTTCATTATTTATTCCTCCTTTACTAAAATGGTAAATCATCATCACTAAGTGATACTTCACTACCAAAATCTTTAAAAGGGTCGTCATTACTAACATCTACTCCTGTTTCAGGACTTGGTTGGTCCATATAAACAGAACTTGTTGTATCAACATAAGCATTAACTGGACTACTCTCATTATTATCTCTTCTAGAACCCATTAACTCAATTCTATCAGCTATAACTTCAGTAACATATCTCTTACTTCCATCTTGAGCATCATAACTTCTAATTTGAATTCTTCCATCAATACCTATTTGACTACCTTTAGTTACATACTTTTGAACAACATTAACTTGAGGTCCAGTAACTTGTACAGGTATAAAGTCAGCTTCAACAACACCTTCTCTATTCTTAAATGTTCTATTAACAGCAACAGTGAAATTAGCAACAGAATTACCATTAGTAAATGCTCTAATTTCAGGGTCTTTTGTTAATCTTCCTACAAGTACTACTTTATTCATAATACTACTCTTCCTCCTTAATGATTAAATGTCTTAAAATTCTTTCGTCTATTAAAGCTTTTCTATCAAACTCTTTAACAGCCTTACTTTCACATTCAACATTAAGTAAATGATAATAACCTCTTACTTGTTTTTCAATTTCATAAGCTAACTTCTTTTGACCTAAATCTTTACTATTTAAGATTTTACCACCCATATCAGTAATAATATTTTCAAAAGACTTAACTACGTTAGCTACATCTTCTTCAGCGATATCAGCTTTTACAATGAACATGATTTCATATTTATTCATTTCATTTCACCTCCTTATGGTCTATTGGCTTCACATGAAGCAAGGAAGATTTCTCTTCTCACAAGTATTCTACCACAACTTCCCTAATTTGTCCACAAAAACTTTCAAAAGAAAAGAACACCAAAGTGTTACTTTCTAATATACCAATAATTTTCACTCTTACCATTCTCAGGATATGTTCCATAATCAGCTACTATAGTACCGCTTAAAGTTCCAGGTTCGTCTAATGTCTGTGATGTAGAACCAGCTGATACATACCAGTAACTTCCGCTTTTACCATTAGTTGGATAAGTTCCACTAGATGTACTTGTAACAGTACCATAGGATGTTGAACCTTTTGAATAACTAGACCCTGATGAAATAGTTGCCGTCTTACTGTAACTGAACTTTTTTTGAGCAGCAAGGCAACTTGTTATATAATATGCTACTGTATCTCCACCATACGTATACCATCCAGTACCAACATTAGAACAAGCCCATGCTGATGAACGATCAAAAGTACTTCCACTTACTGAGTTTTCTGGAGTTGTCCCTGATAAACTCCAAACTGTATTTGTAACAAAAGTGCCGCTTGTTGTTGAATAAGAAATAGATGGGCTGGTCACAACATTGTATTTATTCCATATGTATATTAATTTAGTTTTTAAATTATATTTATTCCATTCGCTCTTAGTAATATTTACACTACAAGTTTGATTACTATCAATACTTGTAAAAGTCAAAACATTATTTGATATATTTCCAGACGCACTTCCATCACAAGTTATAGTTGCTTCTTTAGTAGTATACCCTGTAGATGGCGTCAAATTAAATATTGCGTCTTCTCCATTTCTAACTTTTACACTTGTACTATCACTAGTTCCATTAGTGACATTTAAAGCAAGTGTGTACCCTTTAGATGCAAGTGTTAAATTACAAGTTTTACTTGAAGTTATATCTTTAATTATGTACTTATTATCACTAAATGTTCCATTACAACTATCAGTTAATATTTTATTAACGTATCCTTCATAAGGTGTAATAGTAAACTCGGCTTTACCTTCTCTACCAACAATTTTACTTACAGGTGCTGTAACTGTTCCATTTGCTACATTTAATGTAACTGTATAACCTTCAGTGAAATCAACTACACAACTTGTTGGTAGGTTTACTGTTGTTAGTTCTATTTTCTGTTTTTCTGTATTCCAGTGTCCTACACTTCCATTTGTACATGTTACTGTTTTTGGTATGTATGGGTCACTTTCTTTTGGAAATGTTTCTAATGCTGTTCCATTTAATGTTGCACTTGCAAATATTACGTCTCCCTTATCTGATAATCTGTATGGGTCACTTCCTGTTCCACCTCCTGTTACTTTAACATCACTTTGTAAATATATTGCTGGCCTTAAGCCACTTGTTGTAGATGTTGTAGTATCTGTTATTCCACTAGATGTAATGTTCTTTACTGTTGTACTATCTAAAGCAAAATAACTTTCATTACTTGCTAAATATGAGTTTACTCCACCTAGCATATTATATTCACTTGTTGATAATAGTCCTATATTTGAATAACTACTTGTTGTACATGTAGTATTTGTACAATTAAACTTATTTGTTTCTAGTATATAGTCTTCTTGTTTTTCAAGTGTGTTATAAAATGATGTTAAACTAGAAGATATATTACTTTCTGTTGTTGTGCTGGTTTGATTAGATACTACCTTTATTCCATCAACTGAGTTATAATATCCTAGTACTCTCCAAATATTCTTTGTTGTATCTGTATTTGTTGGGTATTGTAAGTAATTATTTATTGCTTCTCCACCATATATATTATTAGTTGTTTCTTTTGATATAATAGTCTTAAGGTCTTCTTTATAATCTACTATTCCATCATATATTTCTGTTAGTCTTGTATATCCATCTTTTACTTCTGTTAAATCATTAGTACTATAACCTCCTGTAACAGTAAAGTCTACTGTTACATCAGTTGTAGCTGATATAACTACTTTTATTACTTTCTCATAAGTACCTACATTATTTTCATTTATCTTTCCAGTAGGTAACCAGCCAGTATTACTTGCATATTTTACTGACCCAGTACCACTAGACATTTTATAATCTATTCCATATTTTGAGATAATCTTATTGAGACTTGTTATTTTTAGTAGTACTGTTGATGTTTTTCCACTTGTTAAAGATACACTTGTCCCATTTATAGTTTCTGAGCCACCTGTTGAAGTTATTTCTATTCCATATGTTAAATTACCTACTAACATCTCTGTACTTCTATATGAGTTTGTTGTAAATATAAATGTACCATATGATAAGCCTATTACCAAAGAAAAAAGTATTAAAACTACAACAGCCAATCGGCTATTTTTTATTTTTCTTAATATATTCTTCATACTCCTTCCTTCCTATTCTGTATATATTTCAAATGGATTATCTGCACTTCCATCTCCACTTTTCCAAAATACGTTTGATTTCAAACTTATAACTGGTCTTACCGCAAAAGCATTTGTAACATTATTATTACTAGTATATCCAGGATAATCAGAACCAAATAAATAAAATATATCCGCATATCCACCTGAATACCAATAATACGGACTCATTGTCCACCACTTTAATGTACCTGTTGAACTCGTATTAGAAGAGTTAGTATAAAACCAAACATCTGCATTTGAACCATACATTCCACCTGCATAAGCAATTTTGTCTACCGTCATTAAAGCTACCGGATATGTTAGTTTGCCATTTCCTGTACTAATATCTACTGTAAATTTATCTTCTGTTGCTGTACAAGTATATGTTGGTGTTTTTCCAGCAACATTACGAGTATATGCACCATAATAAAATGTTGTACTTCCTGTATTATAACCGCCTGCTGGATTACTTCTATCATTACAATACACTGCTGTTGTACTTATAAACTCTCCATAATCACTACTTAAATTATTACGATACCAAGCATCAACAATTTTTTTTATAACACTACTGTTTATGTTTGTTCTATTGTTTTCCAAAGACCCACTCGTTCCATACATATATCCTACATACATTGGATCAGCATATGAAGAATTAAAACTATAAGCATCATTAATATACGCATTTGTTGCAGTAGTACTATCTCCATGATACAAAAGTCTTATACTTCCATCATGATTAGTTCTTATTATTCTCCAATAATATCCACCGAATTTTACCCAATTGTTTTGTACTTTCCCTGCAAAATAATATACAGTCGCATTATCTTCTGTTGATTTAAATAATGTGGCACTATTTGCATTCGTGTAAGCTGTACTAAAATCTGTTCTTTCACTTATTGTTGGATTTAATTCCAATAATTTTGATATTAGCTTAGTATCATAAAATGTAAAATTACATATTTGTTTACTATTTACATTTAAAATGCTCACTTTATTATTAGCTATAGTAGCTGCACATCCAGTAACTTTTGCTAATCCTTCTATAGTATAAAAAGTCACTGTACCGCCAACACTAACAGTTTTTGAAGAACTATCAACAGCTCCATCAATGTTTGTTATAACTTTAACAACATTTACTTGAGCATTATTTGTTCCAGTTAAAGATATTCTGGCATATCCATTTTCTTTTTTTGCATAGTTGCTTATTGGTGTTGAACTAACATTATCAGTACTTATTGTTTTTGTGTTTTCAGAACTACTTGAAGTACACTTATAACAATACATTACTTTATTACTAAGTAAAGAGTTTCCAATGTACCCACTTCCTCCACCTGCTCCTGCTTGGTTAGAGGCTCCACCTCCGTAGAAGCCACCTCCGCCTCCACCTGAATAATGTTGTCCGTTTCCTCCTTGACCAAAACTTCCATTTAGGCCTCTATCTTCATTATTAACTTTCGAACCTCCCCCTGAAGAACCTCCAGCAGTTTGTGAGCCACCGCTTCCATAAACAAAATCACTCTGTGTATTGGTTCCGTTATTTCCTGTGTATCCTCCACCTGAACCACCATTACCTGAATAAGGGCCAGATTGGAATGATGTTCCTCCACCTCCACCAGCGACTATAATTATATCTGAAATATTATTTGAGAGAGTATTTAATAAACCGGATGCTTTACCAATGTGAGTAGCACCTCCACCACTTGAAGAATATACAAGGTTTGCTGAACCAGACCCGGTTCCACCACCATTATATCCTCCTGGTATTGTTTCCAATGTACTATTATTTGTTCCTTTTCCACCTACTACTATATAAAGTTTTTCTCCTTTGGTTAGAGAAACTATACCAGTTGAGTACCCTCCATAACCACCTATATAAGTAGAAGATGCTATTCCACCCTGTGCACCCCAAACTTCCAAAACATATTTACCACTCACTGGAGCAGTAAATTCTTGAACACTTCCATCACTTCCATTAGTGCCATTATAATCAAAATTATAAACTAAATCATCAAGTGTAAAATCAACATTACATGTATCATAAGTTTCTAACTTTTTTACTTCCACTTTCCAATTATCATTATCCCACACTAAAACAGAGCCATTTTTACAAGTAATGCTCTTAGCAATATATCCACTCCCTTTTGTTGGCATTTCACTAACAGTTTCATTATCAATTGTATAAGCCATTATATTTTTAATTTGATTATCTGTCAAATATGTTATTCCTTTTCCCTTTTTTACATCACATAAAAAGTACATACATATCATAGATAGAAGAACACTCACAGATATCAATACATACTTCTTCATATTTCTACTCCTCTTCAAAGAATTTTTCAATTGGAACATTTAACACTTTGCTTATCATATATAAATTATATATACTTACTCCCATCGGGTTATTATCACTTTCTAAAGCACCAATAAGTGGTGTTTTAGCACCAATTTTCTCTGCTAACTTAGACTGAGTAAGTTGTTCATGATTCTTAGCATTATATAGAAGTCTATATTTTCTAACATTCCTTCCAACTAATTTTTTTAACTCTTCATTTGTCATATTGTTACCTCCACGATATATTTTCTATAACTTAATTATAGAAGAATTTCTTCTAAATGTCAATAGAAGTATTTCTTCTATGATATATTTAAATAGAGGTAAAACAAAATGAATAGATTAAAAGATTTAAGAGAAGAAAAAGACCTAAGACAAATAGATATATCTAATTACTTAGGTATGAGCCAAAGAAACTATAGTTACTACGAAAGAGGAGTAGCAGCGCTAACTGAAGAAGTATTAAATAAATTAGCAGACTATTATAACACAAGTATAGATTACTTACTATGTAGAACAGACAACAGAAAACCATACAAAAAAAGCATACTAAAAGAAGAAACAAAAGAATACAGTTGTAACTAAAAAAATATGCCAAAATTTTTGACATATTTTTAATTTAACATCCACTTGTAGTTTCTTCTATTGTGTATGGGTTACTTGCTGAGCCATCTCCTCCACTTGTTTTAACGCAAGATTTCAAAGATACTACTGGACGCACGCCGTAATCATAGCCGGTGTAGCTGCTACCAAACCACCCAGGGTTGTCGGAAGCCGCCACAATAAACACATGAGCATATCCACTAATCCAACGGTAAGGAGACATCAACCACCAATATGTTGAACCTGTTATACTACCATTTGCACTATTTAAATAATACCATGCATATGAACTTGTAAAAGCATTATTACCTTTTCCTCCTGCATACATTATTTCGTCTGCTGTCATTAATGCTATTGGATATGTTAATTTTGCACTTGTGTTATCTACGCTGAATGCATCAATAGCTTCTGTACAATCATATGTTGGTGCATAACTTGAGTATACCTTTGCATATGGAGCATAATAGAATGTTGAACTTGTACTAGTTGTATATGTATCGCCTGAACGCAAATTCCTGTCGTTGCAGTATACAGCTGTTGTACTTAAGTACTTTGTGTATGATGTCATATTTATTGAATACCAATAGTCTATTGCATTTTTAATTGTACTGTTATTTGTATTTGTTCTAGCATTTGATAAAGAACTATCGTAATTTCCATACATATAACCAACATATTTTGGACTATTATATGTAGAGTTGAATGCACTAGTAGTTGTACTTAAGTATCCATTTGTTGTATCCGTTGCTGTTCCTGAATATAATAGTCTTATACTTCCATCACTATTTGTTCTGATTATTCTCCAATAGAAACCTGCAAATTTAACCCAGTTATTTGTTGTATTGCCAGCATAATAATATACTGTTGTATCTGTAGTGTTATGTACATTCTTTTCTGTTGCTGTAAATAGTGTTCCTGTTGTATTACTTGTAAATGTTGTATCAAATGTTTCCCTTGTTACTCTTGTTGGGTTATCTGTATATATTTTTGCAGCTAGTGTGCCTGATGAAAATGGGTTATCAGATTTAAATGTTATACTACAAGTTTTTCCACTTGTTATATTACTTATTGTATAAGTATTACCACTTAATGTTCCACCGCAAGTATCTGTTTCAAGTTCTGCTTTATATCCATCACTTGGTGTTACTGTAAATGTTGCATCTTTACCTTCTTCAACAAGCACTGTACCTGTACCACTTCCATTATTAACACTCAAAGACACTATATATGTATTAATAGGTTCAGCAACAACTTCATATGGAGAATATGCACTTCCATCCCCCGACTTATAAACTACACTCCCCTTTAGTGATATGACAGGTCTTACAGCTGTTTGGTCTACTCTACCGGGATTTCCAAGTCGTCCTTCGGTTCCAACAGCCATTTCACTTCCTCCACCAGTCAAATTATACGGGTCGCCCTGAATAGGTGTCAAAGTCTGCCAAATCAATGAATTAACAATACCTTTATTGAGTGCATTAGTATATGCCCAATAGAACGGATATTTTCCTTTAGTATACCATACTCCCCCAGCATACGAAATTTCATCAGCCGTCATTAATGCAACCGGATATGTTAATTTCCCATTTCCTGTCGTGTTACTTACTGTGAATTTATCTTCTGTTGCTATACAATTATAACTAGGTGATTTATTTGTTTTTGTTAATCTATCAGATGCTGCAAAACCCATCCATTCTCCAATAACATAATTTGGATAAGAAACAGAAAGTGTTCTATCATTACAATATATTGCTGTTGTACTTAAATATTTTGTGTAATTTACTAAATTTTTACTATACCAATTATCAATATAGTTTTTTATTGTACTACTATTTTCATTTGTTCTATTGTTTTCAAGTGAACCACTTGTTCCATACATATATCCTACATATAATGGATCTAGTGTTTTGTTGTCATTTAGCGCAGACATACCTATAAAACCTGTTTGAGATTCGGCAGATGTTCCAGAGTAAAGCATTCTTATACTTCCATCTTTATTTGTTCTTATTATTCTCCAGTACATTGAATCTCCTTTTTTAGCCAAGGGTATCTCTTCACAATTTGTATAAGCACTATCGGAAGTGCAATCAAGCATAGTATTAAATTCTTTAGGAAAATAACTATCTTCTCCATCAGGAGGATATCCTACAACAATAGTTTTATCTTCTTGCCATGTCCCAAACTTTACCCAGTTGTTTTTTGCATCTCCTGCAAAGTAATATACATCAGTGTTATCTTCTGTAGTTTTATATAATGTGTTTACGTTAGTTTCTGTTAATGTTGTACTAAAATCTGTTCTTGTTTTTATTGTTGGGTTATCAGCTAGTAACTTGTCATATATTTTAGGTTTTCCTGTGCTTGCTTCAATAGCTAAAGTTCCACCTAGTTTCTTCCCCATATCACTACTTTGATCTTCCTCTATACTTATATATTTAAATTCTACTTGATATGTTTGCTTACTTCCCTTTGGAATTACTACATCATATG
>ERZ825670.889-NODE-889-length-36358-cov-4.738148_pt1 | contig 36358 bp, 25 predicted proteins | sample MGYA00519929_ERZ825670 | MGnify/ENA primary metagenome ERZ825670 (study PRJEB31778, sample SAMEA3449207) | human gut metagenome | biome: human gut; feature: human-associated habitat; material: faeces | place: United Kingdom | collected 2010/2012 ...
AACATTATATGAACACAATAGAATGTATTATGCAAGATATAAATGTTCCAATAAAAGATATTGAAATTATTTCTGAAACTGAGAAAAATAAAATATTATATGAATTTAATAATACTAAAATGGATTATCCAAAAGACAAAATAATTGCAGAATTATTTGAAGAGCAGGCAAATAAAACACCAAATAAGATAGCTGTTGTTTTTGAAGGAAAACAATTAACATACAAAGAGGTAAATGAAAAAGCAAATCAATTAGCTAGATATTTAAGAGAAGAAAAAAAGATAAAACCAAATGATAAAATAGGAGTTATGCTACCAAGATCATTAGAATTAATTACAACATTATTAGGTGTATTTAAATCAGGAGCATGTTATATTCCAATAGATCCAACATATCCTGAAAAAAGAATTGATTATATGCTTGAAAATAGTAATGCAAAATTATTATTGACAAATAAAGAATTATTTGAAAAAATGAACTTTGAAAATAAAATAAATATAGAGTATAATAATTCAATGATATATGCACTAAAAAACACAAATTTACCAAAATTAAGCTATGCAAGTGATTTAGCTTATGTTATTTATACATCAGGTTCAACTGGAAATCCAAAAGGAGTAAAAATAACAAATAGAAATTTATGCAATTTTGTTTATGCAATAAAAGAAAAAGTTGAATTTGACAATGAGAAAACGATGGTTTCAGTTACAACAATATCATTTGATATATTTGAATTAGAAATTTGGGTAACATTAATTTCAGGAATGAAGTTAGTAATTGCAAGTGAAGAAGAACAACATAATATGAAATTATTAAACAAGCTATGTGTTGAGAATAAAGTTAATATGATTCAAACAACACCATCAAGATATTCATTAATGCTTGAAGAAAAAAATAATTTAGAGTTCTTTGAAAATCTAACAGATATTTTGATAGGGGGAGAAGCAGTAACTGAAGATATAGTATCTAAAATAAAAGAAATTTCTAATGCTAAAATATATGATGTATATGGCCCAACAGAAACAACAATATGGTCAACTATAAAGGAAATAACAAATGATGATGTAATAGATATAGGAAGACCAATTGGAAATACACAAGTATATATATTGGATGATATGTTGAATGTGCTTCCAATAGGAATTGAAGGAGAACTATATATAGCCGGAGATGGTGTAGGAAATGGATATTTAAACAGAGAGGATTTAACAAATGAAAGATATTTAAAAAATCCATTTTTAGAAAATAGTATTATGTATAAAACAGGTGATAATTGCAAATTTGGTCCTGATGGAAATCTTCATTACTTAGGCAGAAGAGATAGTCAAATTAAGATAAGAGGATTAAGAATAGAGTTAGAAGAAATCGAAAGAATAATGCTTAAATATGCTGGAATCCAAAAAGCAAAAGTAATTAAGCAAACAATAGGAAATAGAGAAATAATATCAGCATATTTTATAGCAAATAAGAGAATAAGAATATCTGATTTAAGAGAGTTTTTATGTAGATATTTGCCAAATTATATGATACCGGCATATTTTACTGCATTAGATGAATTTCCATATACTCCAAATGGAAAAATAGATAAAAAATTATTACCAATTCCAAATGGAATATTGCAAACAGAAAATAAAAAGTATATCAAACCAAGAAACGAATTAGAAACAAAAATTGCTCAAATATTTGAAGAAGTATTAAATATGAAATCAATTGGTATAAATGACAATTTCTTTGAATTAGGTGGAGATTCTATATTAGCGATGAATTTAAATGTTAAATTGCTAGATATTACAGATAAAATAAGATATGCAGACATATTCACATATCCTACTGTTGAAAAACTTGCAGAAAAAATAACATCAGATGATAGGCAAGAAGAAGAAAATTTCGAAGAACTAAATTGCAAATATAAAGACATACTAAATTCTAGTATGTTAGTTCCAAATGAGATAAAAAATAATGAAATAGGAAATGTATTGTTAACAGGAGCTACAGGCTATTTAGGAATACATATTTTAGATGAACTATTAAAAAATGAGAATAATACTATTTATTTATTAGTTAGAAAAGAAAAGGGTATGACAGTAGAGCAAAAAGTGTTAAATAAATTACATTATTATTTTGAAAACAAGTATGATAAATATATTGGAAACAGAATAATTATTGTACAAGGAGATTTAACAGCAGATGGTTTTGGATTACAGCAAGACAAAATTTTTGAAATTGGAAACTCTGTTTCAACAATAATAAATTCAGCAGCTAAAGTATCTCATTATGGAAATTATTTGGAATTTTATAACACAAATGTTAAGAGTGTTGATAAAATTATAAGTTTTGCTAAAACATTTAAATGTAAGATATACCATGTTTCAACATTAAGTATTTCAGGAAATGCATTTTTTGAACAGTATTATTTAGAGCAAAAATTCAAAGAAAATAAAACTTTTGCTGAAAATAATTTATATATTGGACAAGAATTGCAAAATGTATATATAAAGACAAAATTCGAGGCAGAAAAAAGAATTTTTGATTCAATACTAGATGGAGTTGACTCATATATATTGAGAATGGGAAATTTAATGCCAAGAATATCTGATGGAAAATTCCAAGATAACTATAATGAAAATGCATATATGAATAGATTGAAAGCATTAATAAAAATAGGATCAATTCCAGATACTTTGCTAAATGGATATCTAGAATTTTCACCAATAGATAGCAGTGCAGATGCAATTTATAAAATCATGAAACATACAGATTCTAACGATAGAATTTATCATTTATTTAATCGTAATCATGTAGAGGTAGAAAAATTAATGGAAGACATATCTCACTTAGGATTAAATATTGATGTTGTGAAAAATGAAGACAAAAATAGATACGCAAATGTAAAGAAAAATCCAGTTGTAACTATGGAAATGATGAGTGGCGAGATTATAAAGATTGAGTTATATCCTAAGATTGCACCGACTACTGTAGAAAACTTTATATCGTTAGTTAAGAGCGAATTTTATGATGGACTTACATTCCATAGATTGATACCTGATTTTATGGCACAAGGCGGAGACCCTAGTGGAGATGGAACAGGTGGGCCTGGCTATTCGATATATGGTGAGTTCTCTGAAAATGGTTTTGAAAACAGTTTGAAACATGAAATAGGGGTTATCTCTATGGCTAGAGCAAATGATCCTGATTCGGCCGGTTCACAGTTTTTTATAGTAACAAATGAAAATTCTTATTTAAGCTTAGATGGTAAATACGCTGGTTTTGGTAAGGTTATTGAAGGAATGGATACTGTTTATAAAATAGTTAATACAGAAACTAAGAGGAGTGATTATTCAGAAGAGCTTATGAATGCAATAAATGCTGCTGGTGGTCAGATTACAACAGAAGAGCTATATTATAAATATATGGATGAAACGACAGAAATGTCTACACCAAAAAATGCACCAACAATAAAGAGAATGACAGTAGAAACTTTTGGTGAAACATATGCTGAACCTACTAAAATCAAAGACTGAGAAAAAGGGACGGAGGAAAACGAGAAAAGGGGACGGAGAGAAAAAGGGACGGAGGAAAATTCTCACTTTTGAGAAAAGGGGACGGACCTTTCAATCGTAAATTGAGTACGAAGAAAAATGAAAAAAGGTCCGTCCCCTTTTCTCAAAAGTGAGAATTTTCCTCCGTCCCTTTTTCTCACTGTCCCTTTTTCTCATTTTAAATTGTCTATAGTTGTGTCAATTATCCTGTTTACAGCTTCGATACTGTTGAAAGCATTGTGTGGAGTTAGAACTACGTTTTCGTTATCTAGTAATTTCTTGCTTGCAACAATTAGTTTAGCTGCTTTTTCAATAGGAGAATTGAAGATGTTTTCTTCGACTAATAATTCTTCTCCTTCGATAACGTCTAAGCCTGCACCAGATAAGGTTTTATTGTCTAAAGCTTTTAAAAGTGCATCGGTATCTACTAGTCCACCACGAGCCGTGTTTATAAGAAGAGCTCCTTTTTTTAATAATTTTAACGAGTCTTCGTTTATTATATGTTCTGTATATTTGTTAAGTGGTACATGTAAAGAAACGATATCAGATGTCTTTAAAAGTTCTTCTAAGCTTACATATTTAAAATTTATTAACTCTGCTAAAAATGTGTCTTGATGTATATCATATACACGCACGTGCATTCCAAAACTTTTGGCAATCCTTGCAACGTGTAGCCCAATTCTACCACCACCTATGATACCGATTGTTTTATCTTTTAAATCAAAACCTTGTAAGCCGTCTGTTGTAAAACTTCCTTGAATTGAACGAACATAAGACATGTGTATCTTTCTTGATAGTGAAAGAATTAAAGCAAATGTATGCTCGGCAACTGTATTCTCACCATAAAATGGTACATTTTTAATTGCTATATTTTTTTCTTTACAATATTCTGCATCGATATGATCTGTTCCTGTTGAACGAGTACAGATTAATTTTAAATTTGGAAGGCTTTCAAGTAGTTCTTTTGTAAGTTCAGAATGTACGAAAACGCATAACGTTTCGACATCTTTAAACTTTTCTACTTCCACATTTTGTATTGTATCTTCAAAAAATACAGTTTCATCAGTTCCAAAAGCATCAATAAATTTTTGTTTCTCAAAATCAGTTATTTCAAAAAAAGCAATTTTCATAGTACACCTCCTAAATAGTATTATAACAAAATAGTGAAAGTATGCAAATATTTGTTATTGTTCGCTTGACAAGAACGAATGTTTATTTTAAGATTTTATGTGTGAGAAAAATTTGAATATAAAAAGGAGAATAAGATGTTTGCATATATAAAAGGCACTTTAGAGATTAAAGGAAATGACTATGTTGTTGTCGATGTAATGGGAGTTGGTTATAAAATTTTTATGCCATCGACTACAATTAATAAATTAGGAGAAATTGGAGATACCGTTAAAGTTCATACGCATTATCATGTTAGGGAAGATGAAATAAGTTTATATGGCTTTGCAACGATAGAAGAGCTTAGGATGTTTGAACTTTTAATAAGTGTAAGTGGTGTTGGAGCCAAATCTGCAAATACGATTTTAGCGAATATAACACCGTCAAATTTCGCATTAGCAGTTATAACGAATAATGTTAAAGAACTAACAAAATTACCAGGAATAGGGGTAAAATCTGCTCAAAGAATAATACTTGAATTAAAGGACAAATTAAAGACAGAAGAAGCGATTGCATCGGTAGATAATGAAATACAAGAAGTAATTGCAAAAGAAGGAAATGCTCATGAAGCTATTAGTGCTCTTCAAGTTTTAGGATATCCTGTAAAAGATGCAACTCGAGCCGTTACTTCTTTTGATAGTACGGATATGGAAGTAGAAGAAATAATTAAAAAGGCATTAGCATATTTTGCTAAAAAATAATATACAGAATTAATTATTCATTTGACTGTAAATGCATAGTTAAAAGAAAGGAACGATATGGAAAAGAATATACCACTAGCATATAGAATGTGTCCTACTACTATCGATGAATATGTTGGACAAGAGCACATCTTATCTAAAGATAAAATGTTATATAGATTAATAAAAGCAGATAGGCTTTCAAGTATAATACTTTGGGGACCTCCCGGTTGTGGAAAGACTTCACTCGCAAGAGTTATCGCTAACTCTACTAAAAACAAATTTGAAAAATTAAATGCAGTAGCTGCTGGTGTAAGTGATATAAAGTCTGCAGTAGAAGATGCTAAAAACTTACTTATGAATCCATCTGGCAAAGTGGTTTTGTTTATCGATGAGATACATAGATTTAATAAACTTCAGCAAGATGCATTACTACCTTATGTAGAAGATGGAACAGTAATTTTAATAGGAGCAACTACAGAAAATCCATATTTTTCAGTAAACAAAGCTTTGATTTCGAGATCTACTGTTTTTAAGTTAGAGCCACTTACAATTCAAAACGTTGAGACAGTACTAAAAAATGCAATACAAGATAAAGAAAAAGGACTTGGAAAATATGCAATAAAAATAAACGATGATGTAATAAAATACATAGCAGAACTTTCGGGTGGAGACGTCAGAGTTGCTTTAAATGCTTTAGAAATAGCGACACTTACTACAGATATGAATATTGATGGCGAGATAGAAATAACTACTGAAATTGCTGCAGAATGTATACAAAAAAAGAAAGCACAGTTTGATAAAAGTGGAGATAGTCACTACGATAATATTAGTGCTTTTATAAAATCTATGCGTGGCGGAGATGCTGATGCTGTGCTATTTTATCTGGCTAGAGCTTTATATGCTGGTGAAGATCCTATGTTTTTAGCTAGAAGAATTGTTATATGTGCTTCCGAAGATGTTGGTATGGCAAATTCAAATGCATTAGTAGTGGCAAATGCGGCAATGCAAGCAGTACATCAAATAGGTATGCCAGAAGCAAGATTACTTCTTGCACATGCAGCTACTTATGTGGCAAGAAGTCCAAAATCAAATGCGGCATATCTTGGTATAAATAAAGCTTTAAACGATGTTGAAAATACAGATACTGGAACTATACCAATGCATATAAGAAATGCTCCAGCAGAGGGAATGAGCGACTTTGGATACGGAGTTGGCTATAAATATCCACATGATTTTCCAAATCATGAAGTAGAGCAACAATATCTGCCAGATAAAATGCTTGGAACTAAGTATTACGTGCCAGATGAAACAGAAGAAAAACTAAAATAAAAGAATAAAAAAACAAAAAAATCCGATAATAAAGTTTGAATAAATCAATTTATATGAAAAGTTTAAGAGGTGAAATTTATGACATACCTGATTGGTTTATTGCGGACGGCTTTATTAGCGGATTTTTTGGTGCAGGTGGAGGACTATTAATACATCCTGCACTTACAAGAATTTTAAAACTAGATGAATATAAAGCAAGAGGAACAACTCTAATAACAGTCTTTCCAGCAATCTTAGTGGCATCAATTTTCTATGCGACTTATAATTATTTTGAGTGGAATAATATAGTGAAAGTAGTAATCGGTGGAACCATAGGCGGATTTGTTGGAGCAAAGCTTATGAGAAAAATACCTAAATTTTATTTAGAGATAATTTTTGATATTTTTTTAATTGGAATATCTATAAAAAATATAATTCAGGGGTAAGATACAAGTATGGAATTAATTTTAGTTGGTATAATTTCGGGAATTGTTACAGGGCTTGGAATGCGGTGGTGGAAGTATTTTAATATTAGTTTTAGTAAGTTTTATGGCTGTGCCACAGCATATAGCTCAAGCCACAAACTTAATATTCTTCATTCCGACTGCTATTATTGCAATATTTGTGCATATAAAAAATAAAAACATAGATAAAGAAGTTGGCAAAAAACTATTTCTTGCTACAGTTATGGGTTCTGGACTAGGTGCTTATTTAACAACTTTTATCGCTTCAGAAAATTTGAAAAGATACTTTGGATTTTTCCTGCTAGCTGTTGGAATTTACGAAATTATAACGACATTTAAAGAACATAAAAATGAAAAAAAGGAGGAAAAAGAAAAATGAAAAATTTAATTGCTGGTGTACTTTTGGGTGCTGTAATTGGTGGAGTTATCGGTACCGTTGCAAGTGATGATATTTATGATATGACAAATCAAATGATGAAGAAAGGTAAGAAGTTTGCTAAAAAATGTAATTGGATTTAAATAATGTGCCAAAATTAAAAAGGTTTGCATACAATTGCAAACTTTTATAGAAGAAATGTCCTTATAACAAATCATATAAAAAGGACTGTCAAGCAAGTGTGACAGTCCTTTTAATAAACTTTAATTTAGTATAAAAACATCTTTATTTTTTTATAATTTCTTTAATATATTCTGTCCTTGCCGGATATTTGTTAGAGAAAGTTTTTTCATTAATCAAATAGAACGAAATGCTTTCTGCAAAGTCTTCGTTGTAGTTTCCAGCTTCAACATTTTCTTTAGCATATTTGCTAGGAAATCTTGTATCTTTATTAACAGCTAGTTTGTAATCACTATAAGAATAATCAATTACTTTGTTTTGCATAAGTGTAAAAGCCCAAGTGTGTGCAATCTCGTGAATTACAATGTTTTTGATAGTAGAAGTAGAGTAACTAGAAATATTATATAAAGTAATCTTATCGTATTTTGTGATACCTGCTGCACCAGATGAATGATTTGTAGGAATCATTTTTATTTCTTTTACATTTGAAATAAATTTTTCATCTAAAGCTAAGATAATTTTTTCAACTTTGCTTATTGATTTTTTATCTTTTTCAGTGTAGATAACACTAATATTTCTAATTGTTTTAATATAGGTTTTGTAATCTTTATTCTTTAATTCTTCAATCTTATAACTCTCCAAGTATCCATCATCATTTGAAAAGTAATATGTATAACTTACTTTCTCACCAATATCGTTAGAGATTTCAAATTTGTTTTCTCCACTTAATCCTTTAGTATCTATAAAGAAACGATTTTCTTTAACTTCTAGTTGTTTTCCATTATAGTATAAAGTTTCGCCGCTTTCGAAAAGAGAGAAGCCGATTTTATTTGTATGAGTGCTATCAATAGCTTGTCCGTTTTGAAAGTCTGGCATAACATTATAAACAAGTGCAATATTTTGCGATGCAAATGAAACACTTGAAACTAATAAAAAAATAAGTGCAACAGATATTAAAACTTTTCTCATACTAATCAACTCCTTTCGAAAACAAACTAACTAAGGCAAGTAATGGTTTCTTTGGATCATTTTTCCTTTGTATGTCTATATTATAGCAAGAAAATACAAAAAAGTAAATATTATATACTAAACAAAATATTTGTCAATACTTTTTGACAAAATTGTTTAAAAAGTCTGCAAACATACGGAAAATAAGGTTTCAAGGATAAATGTGGCTCGAAATCAAGGAAAAACAGCAAAAAAATTTTTAAAAAACATTTAAATTTTATCTCAAAAAGATGCAAAATTTGCATTTTTGAAACCCTTGTGTCCGTAAGGATACAAGATGCGTGCAAAATCAAAATCATACTTCAAAAGTAACCTTCCGTAAGAAAAAACTATAAATTCTTCTTGCGTTTTTTATAAATAATGATATCATATACTTGTAATAGGAAAAGTGATTGATTTGAGGTGTTTTATGAATAGATTTTTTAAATTATTTTTGATATTTTTTGTATATATATTAGCATTTGCAAGTATTTCTTATGCAGGTTTTTCGGATATAGAAAATCATTGGGCAAAAGAAAAGATAGAAGACTTTTTAGAAAGTGGCTTTGTGGATGGCTACGGAGACGGCACTTTCAGACCGGATCAAGATATTACACGTGCAGAGTTTTGTAAGATAATTAATGCATATATGGGATACGGTTTTTCAGGAGAGAGTGGAGAAAATGTTAGTGGAGAGGTTGTGCCAAACATTAAAAGTGGAGAAACTAATGAGTGGAAAGAAAAAAACTTTAAATTAGCAAGTGAAAAAGGATATTTACAAGTTGGCAATGTTGACGAAAAACTTTCTAGAGAAGAGGCTTTTGTAGCACTTTCTAAAGTTATGAATTTATCAAACATAGAATATGAGTTAAATTATGATGATGCAAGCGAAATAAGTGTTTGGGCTATTCCAGCAGTTAAAGCTCTTGCTAGTACAAATCATATAAAAGGATATGGTGGAAAGCTAAGGCCAAAGGAAAACCTTACTAGAGCGGAACTTGTTTCAGTACTTTATGATTTTGTTGGCATTGGTGGTTTAGATGACGAACCTCAAGATAGAAAATTTGAAATTGGCCTTTTAGTTCACGATGAATATGGTTTGATAGTAAAAAAACTTGTAGGAGATTTGGAAATGGCAAGTGGAGATTCAGTTACATTCGCAGTAATGTTAGAAGAAAATGAAAGTGAGCCAGAAGTAAAAATAGTATCTGGTGATGAATATGTAGAGTTAGACAAAGTAAATTTGATTTTAGATGCAAAAAGTAGTGGCGAAGCTTTAATAAATTTTACTACGGATAAGCATGATGAGAATGTAAAAGTAATAATTAAATAAAAGAAAACAAGAAAAAATCGGTATAAGAAAAAATTATATCGATTTTTTACGTTTTTTATAGCCAAAAGTCGAATTTTGTCGAAACTTAAAACATCTTGAAACATAATGTTCCGTAAGAAAAAACTACTAAAATTACTTTACATTTCCAACATACGATGATATAATTCCTTTGCTTAAGTTTAATAGGCACGAAGAAAATATTAAGAAGGAGTTGATAACTTTGAAAAAGGCATTTAAAGTAATTACATTATTGATGCTTGTTATTTTAGTTGTAACAGCTTTTACAATGCCAGCTAGTGCGAAACAAGTTTTTACAGATTTATCGCCAGAGCATTGGTGTTATGCTAAAATAATGGATTTTGAAAAGAAAGGTTATGTATGTGGATATTCCGATAACACATTCAGAGCAGATAGAACAATCACGAGAGCTGAGTATGTAAAAATAGTAAATAACTTTTTTGGATACAAGCCAAGTGAAAAAACAACATCTGCTTTTAAAGATGTAAACAGTGGAGACTGGTTTATGCCATACGTAAACGAAGCTGTAGATAGAGGTTATATCGAAGGATTTGAAGATGGTACATTTAGGCCACAGGATCCTATCAGAAGACAAGAAGCTACAGTAATCTTAGCAAGAATATTAAAGATAGACAAAGAAGTTTATCCAGCTGACCACAAAGACGGTTTAGCACAATATTCTGATAGTGATGAGGTTCAAGAGTGGGCTAGAGTTGCTATTCATAGCTATTCTGTTTATAACTTTATAAATGGTTATGAAGATGGAACACTTAGAATCTTAAGAAATGTAACAAGAGCAGAAACAGTTGAACTTTTACACATTTTAGAGCAAAAAGTAGTCATAGATAGAAAACCAGGTGGTGGGGGAACTAAAACTCCTACTTTAAAACCAGATATAGATGTTTTAGTAAGAAATTTAATTGAAGTTCCAGTTGAAAATGAAATTGCTATAAAAGAAGAATACACACCGGTTATTTACACAAAATCAAACTGGATAAATAAAAAGAATTCTAATTTTGAAAAAGAAACTGCTAGAAATGGTGCTTTTGTAAATATTACATCTCAAACAAGAGGTTCTACAATTCATGATACAGTTGATGTAATATCTAGAAAAGAAGAATACAAAACAACAAAACGTGATGAATATGATAATAAATTTTTCTTAACTGATGGCGTATACACAGTTACAGCACAAGCAACAAAATCAGGAAGAAAAGATAGTGGTATAGAAACTAAAGTAGTTAAAATAGATACAGTTGCTCCTGTTGTATGTGTAGTTGAAACAAGTAGTGCAAAAGGAAAAATAGCACATGAGCAATCAGTTGCTGTAGCTATAAAAGATTCTAACTTATATAATGCAAATGAAATAAGTGGATTAGACAAAGTAGCTTATGCATGGTTTAATGCAGATACTGATGAAAGAGTTACAGTTTGGAGTGCATTTGAACTAGTAAATGGACAAGCTCAAATAAATGCTCCTTTAACTTATGGCAAATATAAACTTGGAATTGCTGCTATCGATGTAGCTGAAAATGCTTTTGGAACAAGAACAGAGTATGCTGTTAAATCAGAAGACATTAGTGGTGATGTACCAACTACACCAAGTGGAGATGTTGATTACGATTTCGTAAAAGAGACAGAAAGTGGAGATGAAAATCCAGACCAGAACCCAAATGGTGAAGAACTTATTGTCATCGTAGGTAATAATAATCCTACTATTGAAGATTTAACTATGTACACAACGGCAAATAAACTTGTTAGTGGCGAATTAAAAGGAAAAGATATAGACAGTGGAGACGTATTAAGCTATGAACTAAATAATACTCCAAATTATGGAACAGCAAAAGTAAATGGAAATAAAACAACTTATGTATCAGACAAAGCTGGTACTTATAAATATACTGTAAAAGTAAGAGATAATCATAGCGGAGAAGCTATTGGTAATGTTACAGTTTATGTTTTTGATGCAGAAATAGAAATACCAGATGCACCAAGTGGTGAAGAAATACAAGATCCTGTAAATCCTAATAATCCGGTTAACCCAGATTTATCTGGTGAAAAACTAGTCTTGTTTGTTGGTGAAGAAAAAGAAATGACAGCTAGTGTTACACCAAGTGGCAGTACAGTTGAAGACGTTAAATATGCTTGGAGTTTTGAGGCAAATGAAGAAAAAGCAGAAATTTCTTCTAAAGCAAACGAAAGTAAAGTAACAGTCAAAGGTTTAAAACCAGGTGAAACTAAAATTACTGTAAAAGTAGATGTTGAAGTTGAGACACCAAGTGGTGATACAAAGACAGTAGAGATAGAAAAACAAATAACAGTTATAGTATTAAGTAAAATTACAATAAAAATTCCAGATGCTACTAAAGCTTATGATGGAATAGCATTAAAAGCTGAAGACTTTGAAGTAAGAAGCGGAGATGAAGCTCTTAAAGCTGGTGTTATGGCAGATGGAGATGCAGCTCAAGTTAGAGTATCTGGCGAAAGATTATACGTTGGTTCTAGTGATGCTACATTAGTAAGTTATGATATATTAGACAGTAATGGTAATAGTGTTAGAAAATATTATGTACCAACTTTTGAAAAAGGTACATTAACAGTAACTGCTAACGAAAATGAAATTATTATAACAGCAAATAGTGCTAATAAAAAATATGATGGAATAGCATTAACAAATAGTGGATACACATATACAAGTGGTGTATTAGCATCTGGAGATGTTTTAGAAGCAGTAGTTAGCGGTGAGCAATTAAATGTTGGTTCTGGTGACAATAAAGTAATTAGTTACAAAGTTACTAGAAATGGTCAAGATGTTACTGGAAACTACACATTTGGTAAAAGCCAAAATGGTGTACTTGAAGTTACAAAGAGAACAATAACATTAACAAGTGCATCTGCAACTAAAGTATATGATGGTATGTTTTTAAAAAGTGAAGATGTTAAAGTATCAGGTGATGGATTTGTATCTGGCGAAGGTGCAAATTATGAAGTTACAGGAACTATAACAAATGTGGGAAAAGTTGATAATGAATTTACTTATACATTAAGTAATGGCACTTTAGCAGATAACTATGAGATTATAACTATTGAAGGCACTTTAGAAGTAACTCCAATTACAGAAGAAGTTATTGTTAAAGTAAAAGGTAATAGTGCTAGTGGAGGCAAATACGATGGACAAGAAAAGAGTGTAGAGGGATATAAAGTAGTAGAAATTTCTAATAACCTATATAGTTCTGGAGATGTAAGTTATAGTGGTGATGCAATCGCCAAAGGAACAAATGCTGGCACTTATCCAATGGAATTAGATGCAGGCAAATTTAGAAATAATAGTAAGAATTTTACGAATGTCAAGTTTGAAATACTTGAAGATGGTAAACTTGTTATTGCAAAGAGAGTAATTGAATTAATAAGTGCATCAGCTGAAAAAGAATATGACGGTACACCATTAACGAATGACAAAATTACAGTCGGTGGAGATGGATTTGCATCAGGCGAAGGTGTAAGATACGATGTTACAGGAAGTCAAACAAAAGTTGGTTTTAGTGAGAATAAATTCACATATACTTTGACTGGAGCAACATTAGAGAGCAACTATAATATAACAACTTCTTTTGGAACACTAACAGTAAAACCTTTAAATAAAATTTTTAATGCAACAATTACTAGTGATTTTCCTAAAGCTGGTAAAAAGGCTGAACCAGGGGATAAAGTAAAATATACAGTAGAGCTTGAAGAAAATAGTGGCGATGGTGCTATTAGTTATCCAACAACAATTACAATAAAATTAGGTGATAAAGATCAAATAGCAAATGTTACTGGATTGCCAGAAGGTAAAGCTGAATATGATCCAAAATCTAATACAATTATATGGACTTTAAATGAAAATGATGATAAGAAATTAACTTATGAAATTGAAATTGACAAAAATGTACCAGCTGGTTCTGATATTATTACAACAATTGTATCTGGTGCTAATTGTGAAAATGATCATGTACTAGATGTAGAGGAGACTGTTACTAAATCTTCTGAAGTTGATAAAAATATTATATTGGTACTAGATGTATCAAAAAGTATGAAGGGCAATAAACTTGCAACTATGAAGACAGCAGCAAATAATTTTATCGATAAAGTAGTTCCTGAAAAAGGAAGCAAAGATTTAACGATAACGTTAATTACTTTTTGGAGAAGTTCGAAGAAAAGTGATGTTACATTTGATAGCAGAAGAGATACAAACCCTGACAAACTAAAACAAGTTATAAATAATTTGAAAACTGATGGTGGTACTAATATTAGTGGTGCTGTGAACTCGGCACTAAATGCATTTGACAGCAATTCTATGATAAAGAATGGTAAAAACATAATGGTATTCTTATCGGATGGAGACCCATCTTTAGCACTATATTCGTTAAACCATCCTTATAATAGCAATTTGAAAAAAGAATTTTTAGCTGCTGATCTTACTGCTTTTGCTATAGGTGTTGAAACAGAAACAGATGATTTAAAAACTATTGCACAAAAAGGTGGTTTCTATAAGGCTAACGATAATCAAGGATTATTAGATGCTTTTGATGAAATAGCTAATGTTGTTAATTCTATGCAAACAGAAGATGGAATTATAACAATAGAAGCTAAAGATGCTGATTCAATTTATCCAATCCATATTTCTTATGATGGTTTTGATGAAGTGATAGAGGATAGTTCAAAATTAAGTGATAACAATCTTACAGTAGACGGAAATAAAGTTACTTGGGATATTTCAAAATATCCAGGTCATAAAGGCTTCAAAATCGCATTAAAAGAAGAAAACACTGCGGAAAGTATAAGTTTTGCGATGTTAATGGATGAAGATTTCGGAAACGATTTTGAAGATGTAGAAATTTCTGTTTCGGGAGAGCTAAAATTACCAAACGAAAATAAAATGATGGATTCTGGTGATACTGAAAGCGAAAATGAAACAACAGTTTCTGGTGATACTGAAATCAAAAATAATGATGAAGTAAAATCTTCTGAAACAGTATCTGGTGAAGACAAAGGTTCAGATAACAAAGACGTTGGACTTGATAATAACGGAAATGAGCAACAAGATAAAGAGAAAAAACAAGAAGAAAACGTTGATGGTAAAGAAGAAAACAAAGAAGTCGATAATGAAAAACAAGTTAATGAAGTTGAAGGCAAGCAAGATGAAAAAGTAGACAACCAAAAAGAAGAACAAGAAGAAAGTGGAAAAGAAGCCAATGAAGAGCCAAAACTTGAAGAAGATAATAACAAAAAAGTAATTACCGAAGAGAAAGAAGAGTCAAAGATTCATGAAGGAAAACGAGATGATGATGACTCAAACGACACTAGCGATAGTGACAAAAAAATTGAATAATTATCGATATTTAAAAGATATCTAAATGAGGTGCACTTCAAATGGTAGAAGAAATCTAACGTTTGGAGTGTACTTTATTTTTAGGCATATTTTTGGGTTATTTGGGAAAAATGTATTTTTATTTTGATAATGTCTGATATAATGTATGTATAAAAACAAAAGAGGAGGATGTAAAATTGAAAAAGACAGCTGTACTTTGGACCATAATTGTTATTTTACTTTTATCGAATGCATTTTTTGCGTACGAGTATTTTAAAAAAGATGATTCGGTGCCTAACTATCCAAATAGTGAGTCATCTGGAGAAAACAAGAACAATGATAACGAAAAAACTTCAGGAGATATATTTTCAACTGTAGTAAAAAATTCTGGTGAATCAATTATAAACGAAGAGCCAACTTTAGATAACAAAGATAAAGACAAAGAGGTAACGGCAAAATACGATGTTATAGTATTTGATGCAGAGCCAGAGGGGATTTGTGCTGCAATTTCTGCTGCAAGAAATAATAAAAAAGTTTTATTAGTAGAAAAAAGAGATGGTCCTGGTGGTCTTATGACTTATGCCATGCTAAATACAATCGACATGAATACAGATCCGAATGGAACACTTTTGAGCCAAGGTATTTTTGAAGAGTTTTATAAAAAAGTTGGCAACAAGGTTTCTTTTGATGTAAAGACTGCTAAAAAAGCATTTGAAGAAATGCTTGATGCGGAAGAAAATATTACAACAATATACGGCGTAGAAGATATACGTATAGGTTCAGACGGTTCAAAGATTGAATATGCTATTATTGATGAAGAAAAATATGTTGCAGATATGTACATAGATTGCACACAAGATGCAGATATAACAGTAGCTGCAGGTGGCAAGTATGTAAAAGGTTGGGAAGATATTAACGAAGAAAATCGTTCTATGTCAGCTACTTTAGTAATTGCTATGGATAATGTTGATTGGAATAAATGTTGTGAATCAATCAAAAAAGCAAATCTACCTAACACAGGCTATACATCAGATAGTATCTGGGCATTTGGAAACATCACTCAAAAGTATGTTCCAAAACAATCTCACATGAGATTAAAAGCTTTAAATATAGGACTTCAAAATGATGGGACTGTTTTAATAAATTCTCTTCAAGTAATAAACGCAGACATGCTAGATAGTAAAGCAAAAGAAAAAGCTTATGAAAAATGTGTTAAAGAAGCAGAATATGTTGCTAAATTTATAAAAGAAAATGTACCAGGTTTTGAAAAGGCTACACTTTCAGGAGTTGCACCAGAGCTATATGTAAGAGAAACGAGACACATAGTTGGTGAATATAAACTAACTGTAAAAGATATTTTAGAATCTAAATATTCATATAATGCTATAGGAATGGCAGCATATCCAATAGATGTTCAAACTACAAGTATATATGATTGGGGATATATTATCGGAAATCCAAAGCAATATTATTTACCAATGGGAATAGTTATTCCAAAAGGTTACACCAATCTTATGACTGTAGGACGTTCTGGTTCTTACACATCAATTGCAGCTGGTTCTGCTAGAGTCATTCCAACAGGTATGACACTCGCTCAATCTGCTGGCGTTATGGCAGCTGTTTGCATAGACCATAAGATGGATTTGCAAGAATTACTTGCAGATTATAATGTTAAAAGAGAAATAACAACAAGACTTACAAATCAAGGAATGTATTTGAAAAAGAACTCTATGCCAGCCGTTGATACAAATGGTAGGTATTATGATTTTATGATAGAAATGTGTGAATTAGGACTTTTAAGTTTGGGATATAATAATGAATTTAATCCAAATGAGTTAGTTTCAGAAAGAGAATTTATATCTCTTACAAAAACTTATTTAAAGAGAAACTTCTTAAAAGAAGAACTTTGGAATACAGACCACATAAATTTGCTAGATGCTAGCGAAGAAGCTGTATCTGCAAATAGAGCAAAGGAAATTATGTATGATATAACTACATACAATATTAAAGACGAAGCTGTGAGAGAAAAAATCGAAGATTACATAGAAAAAGTTGCACCAGAGGGAAATGAAAAAATGACGTTAGTAAGAGTATATGAAATACTTAGATATCTGAAGGATTTTTTAGTAAAAAATATCTAGTCAAGTGTTTACATAATTTCAAAAATCTGGTATAATTATAGAGGGTTACCCCAAAATATTATACACAGAAGGAGTGTGCTTTCGAATGGAAAATCGGATCTACACGGATTATGAAGCTGTCACTGTCAACACCAATAAGGTGTACCTCATTGGTGAGTTGGTTTATGACTTCAAGAAAAGTCATAAAAACGATGAAGAACAGTTTGTAAAGAGTGTACTCAAGGTAAGGAGAAACAGCGGCGCATTTGACTTTATTCCGTTGGTAGCGTTTGCTAAGGATTCTGATGCCGCCAAAGCTGGTGATACGGTTGAAGTACATGGTGCCGTCATGACACATTATGAGCCTGGAAGGTTTAAAAAAGTAATGATGTATACTATGATTAGTTACATAAGGAAAGTCGCCGACAATACTCTTCACGAAAATATAGTGATTCTTGCTGGAGTCATGAGTCGCTATGTTGACCCAATTTACAGGATTACACCCTTTGGGCGAAAAATCTGTGACTTTACTATTCAGCGCCCACATCGGCGAAAAGACTATACTTACAACATCTACGCAATCGCGTGGGGGAAGAATGCTAGTTTCATCGCTTCGCTTGAAAGAGGCAGCAAGATAGCAGTGAAGGCTCGTTTCCAATCTCGCGTATATTATAAAAGCGTAGATGGAGACGAATCTAATAAGGTTCCGGTTCGGACGTATGAGATTTCGGTAATATCAATGCTACCGATTGAACTGTAACGCTCCAAAAATCGCTGACAATTTGTCGGCGATTTTTTTGTTGCTTTTTGATATGTTAAGGTATATAATACTCGTATCTGTAAAGAGGAGGAAAACTATGAAAGCATATGAATTAAGAAGAAAATACATAGAATTTTTTAAAGCACATGGACATAAAGAAATTCCAAGTGCACCAGTTGTACCTGAAAACGATCCAACTGTTTTATTTACAACTGCAGGAATGCATCCTTTAGTTCCTTATTTATTAGGCGAGCCTCATCCACAAGGAAAGAGACTTACTGATTATCAAAAATGTATTAGAACTGGAGATATTGATTCTGTAGGTGATAACAGTCACTTAACATTTTTTGAAATGATGGGTAACTGGTCTTTAGGAGATTATTTTAAGCATGAATCTATAGAGATGAGCTATAACTTTTTAAAAGATGTTTTAGGTTTTGATATGAATAAAATTTCTGTAACTGTTTTTGCAGGTGAAGATGGAATCCCAAGAGATGAAGAAGCAGCAGACAGATGGGCAGAAATGGGAATACCAAGAGATAGGATTTATTATTGCTCTAGAGAGCATAACTGGTGGGGACCTGCTGGAGAAACAGGACCTTGTGGACCAGATACAGAGATTTTCTATGATACAGGTAAGGAAAAATGCAGTGAGCATTGCGACCCAACTTGTAGCTGTGGAAAATATCTAGAGATTTGGAATAACGTTTTTATGCAATACAATAAAACAAAAGATGGAAAATACGAACCTTTAAAAGCACCAAACGTAGATACAGGACTTGGATTAGAGAGAGTTATTGGACTTTTACAAGGCAAGAGCAGTGTATATGACACAGAGCTTTTTGCAGACGTAATTGCTAAAATTAAAGAACTATCTACAAACTATAACGTACCAAGTGCACGTATTATAGCAGATCATTTAAGAACATCTATGTTTATGATAGTAGATGGTGTTAGACCAAGTAACGTAGAACAAGGATATGTTTTAAGAAGACTTCTAAGAAGAGTTATTAGACACATGAGAAAGATAGGATTTAATCCTGATGATATCACAGTATTAATAGATACATTTGTAAAAATCACAACAGAAATGTATCCAGAAATACCAGCAAATCAAGATACAATAAAAGAAGTAGTTATCGAAGAAAAAAATAAATTCATGAAAACTTTGGAACATGGCGAAAAGGAATTTTCTAAAAACGTAGCCAAAGCAAAAGCAGAAGGAAAAGAAAAACTAGATGGTCAAGTAGTATTTAGATTATATGATACATTTGGTTTTCCTCCTGAAATGACGGCAGAGCTTGCCGAAGAAGCTGGACTTAAGATAGACATGGAAGAATTTAACGAACTATTTAAAAAGCATCAAGACTTATCTAGAGCTGGTTCAGAAGCAAAATTCAAGGGCGGACTTGCTGATCATAGTGAGCAAACAACAGCTTATCATACAGCTACACACTTATTACATAAGGCTCTTCAAATTGTTTTAGGTGAGCATGCAACACAAAAAGGCTCAAACCTAACAGCTGAAAGACTAAGATTTGACTTTGCAAATCCATGTAAAGTTACTCCAGAGCAACTAAAAGAAGTTGAAGATATTGTAAATGAACAAATCAAAAGAGATTTACCGGTAACTTGTGAAGAAATGACTTTGGAAGAAGCAAAAGCCTCTGGTGCTACTGGACTTTTTGCTAATAAATATGGGGAGAAAGTAAAAGTATACACTATTGGCAATTTCAGTAAAGAAATTTGTGGAGGACCTCACGTAGAGAGAACTGGTGGAATGGGTCACTTTAAGATATTAAAAGAGGAAGGTGTAGCAGCTGGAATCAGAAGAATTAAAGCTGTACTTGAAAAATAATATTATTTAGGAGGTTTCGAAATGTCAGATTGTGTTTTTTGTAAGATAGCAAATCACGAAATACCAGCAAAAATAATAGATGAAAATGAGTATGTTATAGCTTTTGAAGATGCATCACCAGTTGCACCAGTACACGTATTGGTTATTCCTAAAAAACATATTTCAAATTTTATGGAATTAGATGATGAAAATCTTGAATATGTAAAAGAAATTCACAAAATGATTCAAAAAGTTGCTAAAGTTAAAAAGGTTGATGAAACTGGTTTTAGAGTGATAACAAATTATGGTGAAGATGGTGGACAAACAGTTATGCATCTACACTATCATATTATTGGTGGCAAGAGATTAGGACCTAAAATAGTTCATTAATAAAATATAAAAATCATTGTGGGTGGCAATGAGACTTATTATATTGTAGTCTTGTTGCGCCCTTTTTTCTTGTAACATTCGTTACGTAAAATTTCAAAGGTAAGGTGTAAAATGGAAAATATAAATAGTTATTTTAAATTGGCAATGTTTATTCCTATTGGAATAGCGGTGTTTATTTCAATATTAATAACTCCGTATTTAAAGTTAGGAAACTATAAGATTGTATGTAAAGCAAGAGAGCAAAACATATATGTAAAAGGTAATTTTATTTGGCCTACTCCTGGAGTGACAGGAATATCTTCTTATTTTGGAAGAAGAAAAACTCCAGTAAAAGGAGCTTCTACATTTCATAAAGGGATAGATATTTTAGCGTTTCAAGGTACAAATGTTTATGCAACAGCAAGTGGAAAAGTAGTGATAGCGGGATTTAGTGCTTCAGGTGGATATATGGTAAAAATAGAACATGAAAATAATTATACGTCGTCGTATTGTCATTTATCGGAAAGATTGTATGTTAAGAATGGCGATTATGTGAGGAGCGGACAAAAAATTGGAACCGTAGGTCCAAAGTATCTTTCAAATGGAAAATTAAATGGTGCAACAACAGGAGTTCATTTACACTTTGCTATTACCCATAATGGAGAGGCAATAGATCCACTAAAAATATTAAATATTAGGTAGCCGTAGGTTTTCAAAAATTCATTAGAAATATAAGAAAATCTAACGCATAAATAAAATATTTTTTACAAAAAACGTCAAAAATTAACTCTCCGTAATGAGAATGTAAACAGTTTGTAAAATTAGTAAACATTTTATAAACTGTGTTGACTCTAAAAATTTAACGTATATAATGACATTGTAGTTAAGAAAACATGGCAATAATTCCATAAATTTCTTAGCACTTAGGTTGTTACAGAGCAGAAAAGGTGGAGAGGGGCAACCTAATAAAAATTACTTTCTGCCGAAACAAAAAATTAAAGGAGGATATTCTAAATGAAAAGAATAGTATCATTATTATTAGCGCTTTCAATGGTTCTTAGTATGTTTACTGTATCTTTTGCTGGAACAAGCTTAAAAGATATCGAAGGTAAAAAATACCAAGCTGCAGTTGAAGCACTAGTTGAATTAGGTGTTGTTTCTGGTTACCCAGATGGAACATACCTACCAGACAACGTAGTAACAAGAGCAGAACTTGCTAAATTATTAGTAGTTGCTTATGGCTTAGAGACAGCTGCTGAATCAGCAAAAGGTGTTACACCTTTCGCCGATGTAAACGCAGTTGCAAATCACTGGGCTTCTGGCTACATTAACGTATCAGCTGATTACAAATTCGTTAATGGTTACCCAGATGGTTCATTCAAAGGTGATGCTACAGTTACATATGCTGAAGCTATCACAATGTGTTTAAGAGTTTTAGGTTATGCTAACGAAATTGAGAGAGTTGGAACATGGCCAACAAACTATATAGCAAAAGCACAAGATCTTAAATTAATGAAAGATATCGAATTTAAATCTTATAATGATGGAGCTAAAAGAGGAGATATCGCTATATTAATCTGGAATATGTTAAGAACAAATATGTGGACAGTAACAGGTGAATCAGAAGGTGATGGCTTACATACAGAGCCAAACACTCCAATGATCAAAGTTAAGTTTGAAGATTATAAATATTTAGAAGATGCTAAATTTTACGGCTACACAATTTCTGCTGATTCTAAAGAAGATAAAGCAGTTGTAAAAGTATCCTTAATCTTAGATGGTGATCAAGATGAACCTGACGCTGACTATGAATATGCTAAAAACGATTTCTACAAATTTGTTCCAGGAACAGAAGTTGAAGTTTTAATCAATACAGATGATAGAACTTTATTAACTATGGTTGCAACTGGAGAAGACAAACTTGCTGAAGGTACATTAGAAGAATTAGACGATGCTGATTATACAAATCTTCCTACAAATGTAGACTACGCATATGTAAGATTGAACAAAAAAGCTGTTGTAGATTCTTCTACTCTTGTTGTTAAAAATGAATATGTTGACGAAGTTACATCAAAGAAAGATGGAGTTAAAGTTAATAAAACAACTTTTTTAAAATTCAAAGATTTTGAAGATGACATCGTTTTAAGAAACGGTGAAAGAGTTGAAATCAGCGATATTAAAGAAGGAGATGTACTATCAAAAGTAACTAACGGAACTCAAGTATTCTATGTAATCGGTTCTTCAGAAGTTGAAGGTGTAACAACAAAATATGTTAGAGCTGATAGCAAAGTAACTGTTGATGGTAAAGAATATTTAGTTGATGATGATACAACTTATATAATTGATCCAGAAGACGAAGATGAAAAAGCTAAAAACTTCGTTAGATCTAATGAACTTGGAGATATGAAGGACGAAGATGTAAGATTAATATTAGATCCAGTTGTTGGTAAAATCGTAAGAATCGAATTTGATGGACATATTGGTGAAAATACTAAAGATACTACTTACAAATTCTTTGCAATCATGAACGAAGTTGAAAGAGAATCTTCAAGAGTTTATACAGTAACTCTTAAAAATGAAGATGGCGAAGATGATTACACATTTGCAAAAGCTTCTGATGGTAAGAATTGGTACAATAGTAGTGAAGATTTAACAGGTAGATTTGCTGCTGTTAAATTAAACGACGATAATGAAATCGTATCTATAGAAGTTATCGCCGATGCAGATGGTGACAGAATTAGTGGCGAAAGAGCAGAATTTAAATATGATCTTGATAAAAACTATAGCTATGTTGTATTAGCTCCAAATGTTAATGCAAAATATGATAAAGATGAAGAAGCTATCCTAAATGCTACAGATAATTCAAGAATTTTCGATGTTGATAAATCTGTTGTTGTTGTTACATTATTAAAAGACGACAAAGATACTCAAGATACTACTGACGATGAATATAGTGTAGAATTTACTGAAGGATTAGCAGAAATCGAAGACTTAAAGGATGAAAGAGTATTAGTTGTATATGATGATGCAAATAAATACAATGGTGCTAAATATGTTGTATTATTTGATGAAGTTTCAACTAAATCAGATACTAAAGCTGGTAAACTTGATTCTTATGTAAAGAATGAATATGGCAATTATGAAGCTACAATCATTGTTGATGGTGAAGAAGATGTTGCTATAACAGAAAGTAATGAACATTTAGATGATGTAAAAGTTGTTGTTTATACAACAGAAGAAAAAGTTAAGAATGATAAGACAAAAGTTATCTTAAAAGTAAAAGCTACTTTAGATGCTGAAGAATTATCTTCTGGTGAAGGTGATATGCGTCATGGATACATTGCTAGTGGTGATTGCTCAAAAGACGGTAAGAAAGCAACTATCACAAAACAAGATGGTTCTGAGGTAGAAATCAGAATTAATGAGCCTTTCATAAAAGACAATGATGATAAGACATTTGTTTTAGTTACAGTTAATGAGGCAAGTGCTGAAGAAAAAGAAGATGAAGGTGCTGATTATGTTGTTGAGAGTGTAGAAATTATTTCTCTAGACGAAGTAAGATTCGAAGAGGATGATAGAATTTCTGGCGATCTTAGCGATGACGTTATCTTCATTATTAGAGGTATGGATTCTAGAGAAGGCTAATTCTAATATTATGAATATAACTTTGGTTTAGATTATATACCTAAAAAGGACGAGGCAACTCGTCCTTTTTTTAAATTTGAAAGTATAACTTATCCCATTCAATACCATCAATTACAGCTATAACTTTCATCTTAGCGCTTTCAGCTATATCGTAATCTTTATGTACAACGATTGAATCAATTTTTCCTTCTTCAATACTTGCGAAGAATGGTTCACCATCATCATATGATACAACAATATTGAATACTCTGTAATCTCCATATACATCTGAATCAGGAAGTAAGTCTAAATCAATATCTTCATGATTAGAGAATGAAATGATTGAGTCATCTACTTCGGTTACTCTTGTAGCATCTACTAATTCTTCTACCTTATATTCAAATGCAACTTTAATTCTATCTTTAGAATCAAGTGTGTATGCAATGATAGAACCTTGTGCAGGTCTATTTAGAAAGAGTTTTATTTGATTTATATAAGGATGAAGATTGGTATAAAGTTACAAGTAGAGAAGCAATGCTTGAAACTTTAGGAAGTGTAACTGATACTTTAATGATTGTACTTGGTGGAATTGTTGCAATTTCGCTTGTCGTTGGCGGGATTGGTATTATTGCAATTATTGGTAAAATAGGATTAGTTCCTGCTGTTTATTCTGGGGAATGGATTTGTATTTCATTTTTTGTTTCAGTTGGCATAGGACTTTTGTTTGGACTTTTTCCAGCATATAAAGCTGCTAGTATGAATCCGATTGAAGCATTAAGGAGCAATTAGTATTTAGCTCTTGCAATTATGTATATTGTGGTTTAAAATAGTATGGTAGAAAAATTAAAATGGATAGGAGATAAATATGGCTGATTATTTAGTGATCGTGGAATCACCTGCTAAGGCGACTACCATAAAAAAGATTTTAGGAAGTAAATATAAAGTTGAAGCTTCTATGGGACATGTTAGAGATTTACCTAAATCACAATTAGGAATTGATATAGAAAATGATTTTGAACTTAAATATATTAATATACGAGGAAAAGCAGATTTAATTAAAAAACTTAAAACTGAAGCTAAGTCAGTTAAAAGAGTTTATCTTGCAACCGACCCTGATCGTGAGGGAGAAGCTATTGCTTGGCACTTAGCCTATATTTTAGGGATGGACGATAATTCTACTTGTAGAATTGCTTTTAACGAGATAACAAAAAATGGAATTCAAAGTGCGATAAAAGAACCACGCAAACTTGATAAGGATTTGATTGATGCACAGCAAGCAAGAAGAGCTTTGGATAGAATTGTTGGTTATAAGATTAGCCCTCTTTTATGGAAGAAAGTAAGAAAAGGTCTTTCTGCTGGTAGAGTGCAATCTGTTGCTGTTAGACTTATTATCGATAGAGAAGAGCAAATAGAAAATTTTGTGCCTGAAGAATATTGGACTTTGGATGCTGAGCTTCTTTCTGGTAGAAAAAAATTTGACAGCAAGTTTTGGGGTGAGGGTGACAAAAGGTTAGATATAACTTCTGAAGTTCAAATGAATGAAATTTTGGATTATTTAGAAGATAAAAAATATATTGTAAAAGATGTTAGAACAGGAGAAAAGAAAAGAAATCCTGCACCACCTTTTACTACTAGCACACTTCAACAAGAAGCTTCTAGAAAGCTTGGCTTTGCTATTAAAAAGACGATGTCTTTAGCTCAAGGTTTATATGAAAGTGGTCTTATAACATACATGAGAACAGACTCTACAAGAATTTCTGAAGAAGCACGTAGTATGGCAAAAGAGCAAATCGTTAAAACTTTTGGGGCAGAGTATTATGAGAATAGATATTATAAAACTAAAAAAGATGCACAAGATGCACACGAAGCAATTAGACCTACTTATTTAAATGTTTTACCAAGCGAAATAAAAGAAAAATATTCTTACGATCAATATAAACTTTATAAACTTATTTATGAAAGATTACTTGCTTCTCAAATGGCTGCCGCTGTTTATAATACAACAAGTGTTGATATTGAAGCAGGTAAATATATGTTTAGAACAAACGGATCTAAGTTAAAGTTTAATGGTTTTATGGCATTATATGTTGAAGGTACTGATGATAATCTTGAAGAAAAAGATGTGATTTTACCTGACTTAAAAATTGGTGCTGAAGTGAAGTTAAAAGAGCTTATACCAAGTCAACATTTTACAGAGCCACCTGCAAGATACACAGAAGCAAGTCTTGTAAAGATGCTTGAAGAAAAAGGCATTGGTAGACCAAGTACTTATGCACCTACAATTACTACTATTTTAGAAAGAAGATATGTAGAAAAAGAAAAGAAGATTTTGTATCCAACTGAACTTGGAAGAATTGTTGATAAACTTTTAAAAGATAATTTTAAAGATATAGTTAATGTTGAATTCACAGCACAGATGGAAGAAAAACTTGATGATGTTGCAGAAGGAAAAGTTAAGTGGAAAGCAATCTTAGAAGATTTTTATCCGCCTTTCGAAAAGAACTTAAAAGAGGTTGAAGAGAAAATTGGAAAAGTCGAAATTAAAGACGAAGAGACAGACATACCTTGTGAAAAATGTGGCAGAATGATGGTAATCAAGATGGGAAGATTTGGCAAGTTCTTAGCATGTCCAGGTTTTCCAGAGTGTAGGAATGTTAAATCTATAATTGAAAAATTAGATAAAGTTAAATGTCCAAAATGTGGTGGCGATATTCTTATAAAGAAGAGTAAACGTGGTAAGAAATATTATATCTGTGAACACAACGATGGAGAAAAAGGGCATTGTGATTTTATAGCTTGGAATGGTCCAGATAAAAATGGAAATATTAAGGCGGCAGATTTTGATGAAAAGCCAAAAAGAAAGACAAGAAAAGCGAAGGGTAAAAAATAAAAAAATATTATTACAGATATTGCAAATCTAAAATAATTGTGCTAATATAGTTGTAGAATATATTGAGGGGTGTAAAAATCCCGATGTATAAAATCTGACCAGGATGAATGTTTTGTTCAGTATTTTCTCTCAGAGAACAATACAAAAAAGGCTAGTGTTGTGGCACTAGCCTTTTTTTATTACTAATGGAAAAAAATAAGTAGTATGAAACAAGTTAGTAAGACTGATTCTAAAGCTAATAATATTAGAAGAACCATTAGTAATCTAATCAGGATGAACTGTCTGTTCATCATATTTCTCCTCCTTCCTGTTCTGTAATTTGAAAAGCAATTCAGAGAACAATAACATATTAGCATAAAGTGTAATGAAAAGCAATATAAAAACGAACTAAAGTTTGCAAATATTTTGCGTGCCTTGATTGACATTTTTTGCAAAATAGCATACTATAATTTAGAGGTGATAATATGAAAATTCTTATCGCAGCAGGTGGAACTGGTGGGCATATAACACCGGGAATAGCTATAGCAAATATGCTTAGAGAAAGAGGCGATAATGTAAAGTTTGTTGGTACTGAAACAGGAATGGAAAAAGATTTAGTACCAAAGGCAGGATATGATTTAGAGTACATACATGCAGAAGGGTTACATAGAGGTTTATCCTTGAAAAATATTAAGACATTAATGACTTTGAAAAAGGGAATTGATGATTGCTTAAAAATTATAGATACTGAAAAACCAGATATAGTAATTGGAACAGGTGGATATGTAACTGCTCCACTTATGATAGCTGGAATTAAAAGAAAAATACCAACTATGATACATGAAAGTAATGCGCTTCCTGGTAAAACTACAATTTGGCTTTCAAAAAAAGTTGATGTTATTGCACTTGGATTTGAAGATGCAAAAAAGAGAGTGCCAAATGCAAAATGTGCAGTCTTTACGGGCAATCCTACTAAGATGGATGACTCTTTAAATAAAGATGAAATGAAAAAGAAATTAGGACTTGAAGGAAAGTCTGTTTTAATTTTTGGTGGCAGTCAAGGAGCAAGAAAGATAAACGATACAATCATTGATATGATTAATGAAAATAAAGATTTATCATACAAAGTAATTTATGCTACTGGACCAAAAAATTACGATGAAGTAATTAGTAAGATAAATGTAGAAAATAGCAGATTTAAAGTTGAAAAGTACATATATAATATGCCAGAAGTTATGGCAGCAAGTGATTTAGTAGTGTGTAGAAGTGGTGCATTAACGGTTACTGAAATTAGTGTTTTGGGAGTACCGTCTATAATGATACCTTTTCCTTATGCTGCAGAAAATCATCAGTATTATAATGCTAAAACTATTGAAGATGCTGGTGCTGGAATTATAATCGAAGAAAAAGATTTGACTAAAGATGTTTTAGAAGATAAGATTGAAAGTATTATAAATGATGACCAAAAATTAATGGAGATGTCATTAAATGCTAAGAAAGTTGGAGACAACAAAGCTATCGAAAGAATAGAAAATGAAATTGATAAATTGGTGGTAAAGAAGTAATGTCAAAAAAATTATTGATTACAGAGAAGCCTAGTGTTGCAACAGAGTTTGCTAAGGCTTTAAAAATAAATACAACACGAAAAAATGGATATGTAGAATCAGATGACTATGTCATTACTTGGTGTGTTGGACATCTAGTAACAATGAGTTATCCAGAAGTTTATGACGAAAAGTATAAAGCTTGGCGATTTGACACTTTGCCGTTTATTCCTACTGAGTGGAAATATGAAGTTATTGCAAGTGCTCAAAATCAATTTAACATTGTAAAATCTTTGCTTTTGCGTGAGGATGTTGATACGATTTATGTTTGTACTGACTCTGGAAGAGAGGGAGAATACATTTATAGATTAGTGGATGCAATGGTTGGAGTGAAAGGTAAAAAGAAAAAAAGAGTTTGGATTGATTCGCAAACAGAAGAAGAAATACTAAAAGGAATTGACGGTGCAAAGGATTTAAGTGAATATGATGCTCTTGCTGATAGTGCTTACTTAAGGGCAAAAGAAGATTACTTAATAGGTATTAATTTTTCTAGACTTCTTACACTTACTTATGGAAAAAAACTAGCAGAATTTTTAAATCAAGAAAGAGCACCTATTTCTGTTGGACGTGTAATGACTTGCGTTTTGGGAATGGTTGTGTCTAGAGAAGTTGAAATAAGAAATTTTGTAAAATCCAAGTTTTATAAAATTGGTGCAAATTTTGAAGAGGGAATAAGTGCTGAATGGAAATATGATGCTGAAAATCAAAATAATTTTAAAGAACTAATTAATGTTGTAGAAAAAAATAATTTATATAATGATAACGGTTTTAAAATCGAAGAAGATGCGAATAAATTTATTGAAATACTAAAATTGCAAAATCCAAAGGGCAAGGTTTTGGAAGCAAGTAAAAAAACTCAAAAAGAAAATGCACCACTTTTATATAATTTGGCTGAAATTCAAAATGAATGTAGTAAGCGATTTAAAATTTCACCAGACCAGACACTAGAAGTTATTCAGCTACTTTATGAGAAGAAACTAGTTACTTATCCTAGAACAGATGCCAGAGTTTTATCAACAGCAGTTGCAAAAGAAATTAGTAAAAATTTAAATGGACTTGCTAAATGGGGAAAAGATGCGAAGATTAAAAGCTTATTAGATAGTATGATTGCAAATAAATATTCAACAGATATTGTTAAATCAAAATATGTAGATGATTCAAAAATAACAGATCACTATGCTCTTATTCCAACAGGACAAGGTTTCGAAAATTATGATGCATTATCTGATTTGCAAAAAGATATATATATACTTATTGTAAAAAGATTTTTAAGCATTTTCTTTCCACCCGCAGAATATACAAAGCTTGCGATAACTGTAGATATAGCTGGTCAAAAATTTTATGCGAATGCTAAAATTTGTACAAAACAAGGTTATTTAGAAGTTATAAAAGATGAAGCAAAGGATGATGATTCAAAAACAAATGTTGAAGCTTTATCAAAAATAAAAAAAGGACAAGAACTAGCACTAACAGATTTATATACTAAAGAAGGTGAGACTTCGCCACCTACTAGATACACATCGGGTTCTATTATTCTTGCGATGGAAAATGCAGGAAGACTTATAGAAGATGAAAGACTTCGTGAACAAATAAAAGGTAGTGGAATTGGTACAAGTGCGACAAGAGCCGAGATTATAAAAAAATTAAATAGAATAGGTTATATTAATATAAATGCAAAAACGCAAGTACTTACTCCAAGCGAAAAAGGAGAACTTGTGTATAAGGCAGTTGGATGGTCTATGCCAGATATGTTAAATCCTGATTTAACAGCAAGCTGGGAAAAAGGTTTGGATATGGTTGCTAAAAAAGAAATTAAACCAGACGAATTTATGGGAAAACTTGAGCTTTATATAAGATCAAAAACTGCGAAGATAAAGAGATAGAAATTGTAAGAGGGATTTTCTTCATTCTCAAACGAACTTTTTTAAAAAAGTAGGCATACTAATATAGTGAATATATTAAGTAATGAGGTGAAGAAAGTGAATGATAGATACATAATCAAAGGACGGAAATGAACTTAAAGGAGAACTAAAAATTTCTGGTTCTAAAAATGCATCACTTCCTGTTATTGCGGCATCATTATTATGTAAGGACATCGTTGAATTAGAAAATTGTCCTGACATTCATGATGTAAAAATAATGTTAGATATTTTGCAAAAATTAGGTTGCAAAGTTGCCTATAGTAATAGTAAAATAGTAGTCGATAGCAGAGGGCTTAATTCTTGTGAAATACCAAATGATTTAATGCATGAGATGCGTTCTTCTGTTATTATTGTTGGTGCACTTTTAGGAAGAAGTGGTAAATGTAAATTTACTTATCCAGGTGGATGTGAGATTGGAGCAAGACCAATCAATATGCACTTAGATGCGTTTGAACAATTAGGAGTGACTATTAAAGAAGATATGGGTGAAATTGAATGTAAGGCAGACAAACTTGTAGGTACCGAGATTGTTCTTGATTTTCCATCTGTTGGTGCTACTGAAAATATTATGCTTGCGAGTTGCCTTGCAGAAGGAGTGACACATATTAAAAATGTTGCTCGTGAGCCCGAGATTAAGTGCTTACAAGATTTCTTAAATAGTATGGGTGCAGATATTGTAGGAGCAGGAAGTAATTCTATTATGATTAAAGGTGTAAAGAGTTTACATGCATCTTCTTTTAAAGTTATACCAGATAGAATTGAGACAGGTACGTATCTTCTAATGGCTATGGCGACTAGAGGAGAAATCTTAGTAAAAGATGTTGTTCCAGAACATGTTGAATCTTTAATCCATAAAATGAAAAGAATGAATTGTAAAGTGCTAGTATCTCAAGATTCGATTTTTGCTAAATATAATAAATATCTTAAAGCTGTTGATGTGAAGACGATGCCTTATCCGGGTTTTCCGACAGATTTGCAATCACAGTTTGTTACGACGATGACACTTGCCAAAGGCACCTCTATAGTTGTAGAAAATATTTTTGAAAACAGATACAAATATGTAAATGAACTTTTACGAATGGGAGCTAATATAACTATTGAGGGTAAGACCGCGATAATTCAAGGAGTAGACAAATTAAATGCTGCCAAACTTGAAGCAAAAGATTTAAGAGGTGGTGCAGCTCTTATTGAAGCGGCTTTAACCTCAGAAGGAGAAAGTGAAATCACAGGAATTAATTATATAGAAAGAGGATATGAAAACATAGTTCAAAAATTAACTAGTATTGGTGCAATAATAAATTAGTTAGGAGGTTTGATAAATGGCCGGTAGCAAGAAAATTTTAATTTTTGTATTGGTTATGATTTTAATAGGTCTAGCTGCTGGCTGTTTATTTTCTCCTGTGTTTAATATTGTCGAAGTTAGAGCTGATAATGGAATTAATGTAACTTCGGGTGAGGTTCTAGAAAAAGCAAGTATTCCTATTGGTGTAAATATTTTTAGAATTAATGATGGAAAAATCTTATCTTCAATAGAATCTTTACCATACGTAAAGTCAGCCAAAATTTACAGGATTTTTCCAGATACTATTAGTTTAAAATTTGAGGAAAGAGAACCTTATGCTATAGTGAAATATTTAGAATCTTATGCTATTGCAGACAAATACGGATATATATTAGAAATAAAAAAAGAAAATACACTTACGACTTTGCCAATCATATACGGACTTGATACTGGGGCTTTCGTGACTGGTCAAAAGTTAACAGATACTTCACTCACAAAATACGAAAATTGTGTTTATCTTTTTGAGACAGCAAATAAGATTAATTTTGGATACATCTTTAATGAAGTTAATTATGATGATTCCACAAACGTCAAGTTATATATTGCCGAACGAGATATGGATATAATTTATGGAAGTGTGTATTTAGATGATATAGAAGAAAAACTTAGTCGTTTGTCTAGTGTGCTAAAAGAGTTAGGAGACCAAAAAGGAAAGATTGACATGAGTAATGATGATTACAATTCAAAAATAGTTTTTACAAAGTAGAATTAGGAGGCATAGAGGTGAAAATAAATGAAAAAAATTGGATTATAGGCATTATTTGTTTTATGCTTATGTTTATGGTTACAATACAAATTAAAACTATCAATCGAAGTTCATCTGATATATTGAGATTAAAATCTGAAAATGAACTACGAGATGAAATAAATCAATGGAAAGATGTTTATGGTGCTGCAACAGAAAAGATAAATGAACTTAATGCAAAAATAAATGAATATCAAGAAAATGCTGCTAAAGATGATCAATCGGTAGCAATTATAAAAGCCGAATTAGATAAAGTAAATATATTGGCTGGTTTAGTTCCATTAAAGGGACAAGGAGTAGTAGTTACTTTAGATGATACTGAAGCATTAAAAAAAATTGCTATCGATGCAGGATATTATGATCCTAATGCATACATAATTCATGATTCAGATTTGATATTAATTGTAAATGAGCTTATGGCAGCTGGTGCAGAGGCGGTAAGTATTAATGGTCAAAGAATTACTAATAATACAGAGATTAGATGCATTGGACCACAAGTATCGATAAATGGGATAAGGACAGTTGCACCATTTAAAATTTCGGCTATCGGAGAGGGAACAAAATTGAAAGGAGCTCTTAGCTTAAGAGGCGGAATTATTGATAGTGTTAAAGCGGTTAATATTGATGTGACGATAGAGACTAAAGAAGAGATAATTGTTCCTGCCTATAAGAAATCAATTACTTATCAATATGCAACAGTTGCAGAAGAAGGAGAGGTGGAATAGTAGATGTTTATTACGATTGTTATTTCTTGCGCATTAGGGCTTTTACTTGGTTTTTATGCTCCTATGATTCCATACGCATATACTAAATATACGGCAATAGCAATTATGGCAGCTTTAGACAGTATTATTGGTGCTATAAATGCAGCTCTTCAAAAAAAATATGACATGAGTATTTTTGTTTCTGGTTTTTTTACCAACATGTTTACAGCAATAGCTTTTACAATGCTTGGAGAATCTTTAGATGTAGATATATCTTTAGCAGCTATAGTTGTATTTGTTTTTAGAATTTTTAATAATTTATCTACAATCCGCAGACAGTTATTAAGTAATATAGATAATAAAAGATGTAAGTAATTAGATGAAATGTTGAAGAAATGTTTTGTAAGTGAAAGTTGGCTACATCTGTTTTAGCCAACTTTTTTACGTGCAATTTTTGGCGAAAAATGTTATAATATGTCATGAAAAAGATTATGTAACACCGGTGTAATATTTTTGTAATATTTTTGTAATATTTATTGACTTTTGTAAAATTATATAATATTCTTTAATCACGAAATGTAGTAGGGGGTGTGAAGGTTGGCGATAGGAGATATCATCGTTGGCATTGACATAGGCACCTCAAAAGTATGTTGTTGTTTGGGTCAAATTAATAAGTTTAATCAGGTAGAAGTTTTAAATACGGCAAGTGTCGCATGCGATGGCTTAAAACGTGGAAAGATAGTTAGCCCTGATGCTGTATCTAGAGCAATTAGATTTGCCGTAAGTGATATTGAAGCAACGCAAGACTTTATGATAAAATCGGCCTATGTTAATATTGTTGGAAGTTATGTTTCAATTTTTAAAACCAAGTATAGTATAAAACTTGCGGACAAGTACGCTGGTGTTACGCAAAAAGATATAGATGATATAATTAGAAATGTTGGACAAATAGAAGTACCAGAAGGAAAACAAATTATAGATATTGTTCCTTCAAGATTTATTACGGAATCAAGAACTACAGAAGATCCAATAGGTATATTTACTTCTACATTAGAAGCAGAACTTGATGTTATAATTGCAGATAAAGAAGTTGTAAAAACTATAGGGCTTGCAATGCAAAGAGCTGGTCTTATGATGGATGGAATTGTTGTAAATGGTTTTGCTATGAAAGACATAGTCCTTACGGACGAAGAAAAAGAAAATGGTGTTTTACTTTTAGATATTGGTGCAGGAAATGTCGATATTTCTGTTTTCAAAAACAATGGAATAGTGTATACTGATTCTATTCCTGTTGGTGGAGATACCATCACAAATGATATAGCTATTGGTCTTGAAATATCTCATCAAGAAGCAGATAAATTAAAAAGACAATATGGCTTATCTAAAGTTAAATATATCGATAATGATTATAGTATTACTCTTGCTACATATACGGGAGAAGAGAAAACAAAAACTATAAAATGCTCAGAGCTTGTTGAAATTATTGAAGCTAGAGTTGAAGAGATTTTTACAATGATTAGAGCTGGACTGGAAGATAACAAAGTTACAAACATACCAATGTCATGTGTAATTACAGGACAAGGAATAAATTCTATAAATAAAGCTGAAAAAACTGCAGAAGAAATTTTAAAATACACGGTAAGATACGGAACTTTGAAAACTGCTAATTTAATTAAACCTGATGTTGCAGGGGCATACGGTATTGTAAAATATATTTCTAATATTAAGCATTCAAAAAATATTGGAAGTAGAATTCAATTAATCGAAGAACAAACATTTTTAGATAATGTTCTTCAATCTGTAAAGAGTTTATTTGGCTCTAAATCTAAAAAAATTAAGTAGGAGGAATTGAAAGTGTACGAACAAGATAATAACAATTATAATGGATATCAAAAACAAGATGATATTAAGTATGATGGAATGGCAAAAATAAAAGTAATTGGTGTTGGTGGAGCTGGTAATAATGCCGTTAACAGAATGGTTGATGTTGGCGTTACAGGTGTTGAGTTTATTGCTGTAAATACTGATAGACAAGCTTTGCTTCTTTCAAAAGCACCTACTAAAATTCAAATTGGTGAAAAGATTACAAGATGCTTAGGTGCAGGTGGTGATCCTACAGTTGGAGAAAAGGCAGCAGAAGAAACAAAAGAAGAAGTTTCAAATGCTCTTAAAGGTGCAGATATGGTCTTTGTTACAGCTGGTATGGGTGGAGGAACAGGTACTGGAGCAGCTCCTGTTGTTGCACAAATAGCTAAAGAACTTGGAATACTTACTGTTGCAGTTGTTACTAAGCCATTCTCTTTTGAAGCTAAAAAGAGAATGCAAAATGCTGAAAGAGGTATTGCGAGCTTAAAAGAAAAAGTTGATACTTTGGTTGTAATTCCAAACGATAGATTACTTCAAGTAGTAGAAAGAAAGACAACTTTTACGGAAGCTTTTGCTTTATCTGATGAAGTTTTAAGACAAGGTGTTCAAGGAATCTCTGATTTAATTTCTATTCCTGGTCTTATAAATCTAGACTTTGCAGATGTAAAGACTATTATGTATGATACTGGTATGGCTCACATGGGTATTGGTAGAGCTTCTGGTGAAAACAGAGCAGAAGAAGCTGCTAAAGCTGCTATAAATAGCCCGCTTCTTGAATCTTCTGTTGAAGGCGCAAGAGGAGTTCTTTTAAATATTACTGCTGGTCCTGATCTTGGTATTTTTGAAGTTAATACTGCTGCTGAATTGGTTCAAAAGAATATTGACCCTGATGCTAATCTTATTTTTGGTGCTGTTATTGATGAAAAGATGGGCGACGAAATGTCTGTAACTGTTATTGCTACGGGATTTGATAAAGATAGGGTTCCACTATCTGCTTTAGCTGTAGATAAAGTTATTGATAGAACTATGTTTGAGAAAGCACCTGTTGCTGAAAACAATAGGATTACTCCACAAAATGATATTGAAATTCCTACTTTCTTAAGAAAAAATAAAAAGATAATTGATATAAATAATTTGTAATAGATAGAGAATAGTTACTGGTTGTACTTTGATTAGATATGTAAGAAAAGA
>ERZ825670.890-NODE-890-length-36355-cov-32.691846_pt1 | contig 36355 bp, 38 predicted proteins | sample MGYA00519929_ERZ825670 | MGnify/ENA primary metagenome ERZ825670 (study PRJEB31778, sample SAMEA3449207) | human gut metagenome | biome: human gut; feature: human-associated habitat; material: faeces | place: United Kingdom | collected 2010/2012 ...
ATTAACAAAACTACATAAAATCTTACATCATCATTTCCTCTCACACTAACCACCATTCATTAATGTTTATTAATTGAGTTTATAAAAGAAATTTTCTTTAGCAATTTACTAAAATAATATATTCCAATACTTTCAAGAATAGATAGTGTTAAAATCATTCCAAATATAAAAGGCATACCACTAGTAGGTAATACAAAATTCAATGGAATGTTATTTGCATTACAATAACTAATACTTACAGTATAATTAAATTTTAATAAAAAAAGAATACTAAGCAATAAAAACATATAAAAAGTTATTTTTGTTGGCAAATAACAACTATCTTTTTGTTTATATTTCATTTTTTTACCTCCTAACCAAATTTTTTACTGCAATTATATTATAACACAAATATCGTTATTTTGCATAAAAACCTGATATTTAAATTTAAAATGGGAAAATTATATTTAGGTGATAGTATGCTTAGTGAAAGATTATTAGATATTAGGGATGAAGCTGAATTGAATCAAGAAGATATGGCAGAAATTTTAAAGGTAAGTCAATCAAATTATTCTAGGTGGGAAAATGGAAAAGAATTAATTCCATTAAGTAAATTAAATATATTATGTAATCATTTTAAAGTTAGTATGGATTATGTTATTGGAATTACTCGTACCTCAAAATCGACTAAAAAATACAAATTTAGTAATGAAATAATAGGACAACGATTAAAAGAATTTAGAAAATCCAATGAAATAACTCAAACTGAACTAGCTAATATTCTTAATACCACTCAATCAACTATAAGTGCTTATGAAAGCGGTAAAACAACATTATTGACAGCGTTTGCATTAGAAATAGTTAATAAATACAACATTTCTCTTGATTGGCTTTGTGGAAGAAAATAAAAAACAGAATTAATCTGTTTTTTATTTTCTTGGTTTTTTTGTTAAAGTCAAGCCTGATTGTTCAAGATTAACATCTTTAGTTAGTTTTCCATTAAAACATAGTTCTTTTGCCCTATCATTATATAGACCAGATACAACTTCTGTTAGTTCCCAATCATACTTTTCAATAATAGGTTGAAACATTGGCAATTTATAGTCTGCTAATGTTATAAGTGGTTTTGTAGTACCTAAAAACTCCATTGATGCTTCAACCATTCTTGTACCTAAATGTTGTCCTCTACATTGATCTGAAACATATAATGTACAAATTTTTTGTTCTTCTTCATCTTTTTTAAGACAAGCCATTGCAATGATTTTATTTTCATCTTCTTCAGATCTTGCAAAAAGTATTTCTCCACTTGGTGTAAAAATTCTAGGAATTTGTTTGTGAAAATACCATTCTTTGTGCTTTGGGTAATCTTCACAGATGAAATCAGTAATATCATATATTTGTTTAGATAACTTTATAAATTCATCTTCATTTAAAACTCCAATATAATTTTTTAAACTTTCAATCTTTGCCATTTAAAATCCCCTCCCAAAAATTTGTGTTCTATAATAACACTTTTATATTAATAAGTCAATATAAAAATCGTATTTTTGCATATTTTTTTAAATCTATAAAAAAGGAATTAGATTAATTCAATTCTAATTCCTAAAACACCATACTTTTCTTGTTTTTCTTTTGTATAAAATTGTTCTAAAACAGATATCAATTCTTCTTTTGTCATAGATTTATCTGATAAAATTGAAATATCATAATCTTTAAACATTTCTTCAAAAGAATTATATCTTAACAATCCTATAACTTGTGCTTCAAATGATTCATTTAAATCAGGTTCTTTTAAAAATTTAATTTTATCACCCAATTTAATATTTTGTCTTTTTTCATCATTTAACCTAATTTCAATTCTCTTTGTACCATTAAGAATAAAATTGAAATATTCTGGTTGTAATTTCATTTCATGTATCATTATCTTCTACCTCTTTCTTTTGCTCTTTGTAATATGAATTGTTTTTCTCTAGCAGGATTTTCACATAGGTTGCCATCTAAACTAAAAGCATTATCCCATTCTTTTATAACTTGATATAATGGATCATTTTCATAAATATAAGAATAGTATTGTGGTAATTGTACATTAGGATTAATTTTTCTCATATCTCTTAATGTAAGATATTCTTCAAATTCAGTAACATCATATAATTTTAACGCACAACATCTTTGAAAATTTTGTCCATAATAATCAACTATTTCATGTCCATCTGGGCGAACATCATAACCGGTTGCTTTTAATATTTGATTTGTATTACCTTTCAATATATCAGAAACTTTCATATAGCCAATTAATGCTTTATCCTCTTTTGCTGAATATACATATATTTTTTTGTTTAAGTCACAATCCTTTAAAGGCGACTTTCTAAATTCATATCCTTTAGTTTCTGCAAAAATTTGTCTAGCATAATAACTCATTATTGAAATAACTATAAGTCTATCTCTTTGCTTTTTATCCATAACATAATTCCCCCTTACCGGATGTAATTATACCATAACATTTGTTTTTTTGCAACAATTATCGTATTTTTGAATGTTTTTTTAATAAATTTCTACATTAATCATTGTAAATATAGTCTAAATGCGGTATAATTAACACATCAAATGCAAATGAATTTATTTAAAAAGTGTGCTAAACCCGTTTAGCAACTGCTCCATAGTGAAATCTGCTCGAACTTTTCGAGTTTTGATAAATAACTAATCTGAAATGGATTAGTTTTTTTGTTATATAAAGAAGCCCCTTTTATATTAAATATAGAAGCAAAAGAATTAAAAAAATAACAATAAATTTACTTTCAAAAAAAAGACTAGTTATATTTCAAACTAATCTCACTAGCAAATTGTAATCTATTTAACAATAAAATTATTTATAAAATCTTAATACTTTATCATTGTTATCCAAATAACAAGCAAAGATGCCTTTTTCATTGTATGCAGCTTTACCAGAAGTTGATTTAGTTTTTTCTTTCTTTAGTAACTCACCATCATCATAATTGCTAGTTTTATGTACATGGATAACCATATAATCATCAAATACTATTCAACATTCTTTAAAGATTCAACCATATCAATATTCTTTAAATTAAAATGGGTCACAACAATAACAATAACAGTAAAAATAATAGTAATTAAAGCTGAAAAAACATAACTTAAAAGAAACACTTCTCTATCAAACATTAAATAATCAGGTTCACAAGTAGAAATAATATAATGACATAAATAAGAGCCAGATGAAAGACCAATTAATATGCCAAGTATTGTCAATATAATAGTTTCTCTATTTATATATTTATCAACTTCTTTAACATAAAAACCTAACACTTTAAGTGTAGCTATTTCCCTTTTTCTTTCACTAATATTTATATTAGACAAATTGTATAAAACCACAAAAGCTAACATTGCTGCTGCAATAATTAAAATAGCCACTATAGAATCAATAGATGATAACATATCATTTAACGCATCTTTCACATCACTATTATTAATAATAGAAACAGCATCCTTACTAGCAATATACTTCATATCAAAATCATTACTATCATCTGAAGTACACTCATTTAAATCTATTAGAAAAGAATTTACTTTATAATTACCAAACAAACTATTATAAGTATTCTTATTTACGTACATATACTGATTAATATAATTTTTAACAATATAAGATACTTTTATAGTATAACTATTATTTTCATTATCAAGTAAAGTAATATCATCTCCGATAGATACATTTAAAAGTTTCGCAGTTTTTTCACTAATTACACAACTATCATCTAATATATCATCATAAATTTTATCTTCATTCTTATAATCAATTAAAGAAACAACCTCATTAAACCTATTAAAATCATTTGGTACTATCAAAGATACATCTTGTTTTATATCACCTTTTAAAACACTAATACTTTGATAATTAACATCTACTGCTTTATTAACAATTTCTTCATTATTAATTTTATTAAGTAACTTTTCATAATCACCATTTTCATTAATAATCATCATTTTATCATATTTAAATATTTTACTATATTGATAATCATTTATATTTTTAATAGAATCTTTTAAACCAAAACCTGCCAAAATAAGTGCTGTACATCCAGCAATTCCCAAAATAGTTGTTAAGACTCTAGATTTATATCTAAAAATATTTCTAATAGTTATTTTATCAGAAAATTTAAGTCTTTTCCAAATAAATGATATTTTTTCAAGTAATATTTTTCTACCAGATTTAGGTACTTTAGGTCTCATTAAATTTGCAGGAACATCTTTTAAATTATAAATACATATAAAACATGCTGTACCACAAATACATAATATACATATCCAAAAACCAATCATATTATATGCACTATTAATTGAATATATAAATATCGGTATATTAAATAATTTTTTATAAATATTCCAAATAACATAAGGAATTGAATAAGAACCAATAAAAACGCCTAAAATACCCCCAATAACAGTTGCTAAAAGTGAATAAATAACATATTTTAAAGTAATATAAAAATTATTATAACCCAAAGATTTTAATGTACCATTTTCAGTTCTATCTTCTTCAATCATCCTCATCATTGAAATAAGACTAACTAAAACAGCAATTACAAAAAATATTAAAGGAAAAACATTTCCTAAATTCTTTATATTATCACTTGCATTAATTAGTTCTTTATATGAATTATTATCTAACCTATCGTAAAGATACCAATGTGGTTTAACAAGTTCATTTTCATTTATACTTATGTCATATAACTCATTATATTTTTCATCTTCTCTTTCTTTTTTTATAACATCAATCTTATTAATAGCATCATCAATAACATTTTTATATTCTTTACTATTAGTTAGCATATTTTTAGTATTATTTAAAGTTATATAAATAGCACTATAATAATCACTTTTTAATACATCTTCCAAAGTATAAGCATAATAATTAACTTTACCACTACCTAAATTAGTACTAGGTCTTTCAGAAGAAAAATACAAAGGACTTATAACAGTTCCTACTATTTTTTTATTACTACCCAAAATATTAATAGAATCTCCAATACTTAAATTATTATCTAAAAGCATCTTTTTTTCAACAACAATTTCATTATTACCATTAGGTAAACTACCATTTTCTAAATAAACTTTATTAATACTATTATTTAACCCCATTACTTTAACAACATATTGTTCATTATTTAACTTTAAATAAGTATCTGTTTCATATGAACCAATTACTTTATCAAATCCACCTATTTTAGATAAACTATTTATATCTTTATCATCAAGTCCAAGATTAGAAACAACTTTTATATCATAAACATTATTATCATCATAAAACTTATCTAAAGTTTTAAGTATATCTGGACTGCAAGCTTCAATCCCTGCATAAAAACCAATTCCAAGAAGGGCCATAGATAATAAAGATAAAAACCTTTTATAATTTTGCTTTATCTTCATAAATATATGTTTAAATAACATAGTTTTCATTTTACCACTCAATATCCTTTATATCCATAGGTTTTTCATTAATAATGATATCACTAACAGAACCATTTTTAAACTTTATAACTTTATCAGCCATTGGACTAATCGCAGAGTTATGTGTAATAATTACAACCGTCATATGTTCTAATCTACATGTATCTTGAAGCAATTTAAGTATTTGTTTACCGGTTTTATAATCTAAGGCCCCCGTAGGTTCATCACATAACAAAAGCTTAGGATTTTTACAAATAGCTCTAGCAATTGCAACCCTTTGTTGTTCTCCCCCACTAAGTTGAGCTGGAAAATTATTCATTCTATCTCTAAGTCCAACTTTATTTAATATTTCCTCTGGTTTTAAAGAATTTTTACAAAGCTGAGTGGCAAGCTCTACATTTTCAATAACAGTTAAATTTTGTATTAAATTATAAAATTGAAAAACAAAACCAATATCATTTCTTCGATACTTTATTAAATTCTTACCAGTTAATTTATTAACACATTTACCATCAACATAAACATTTCCACTTGTTAAAGTATCCATACCTCCCAAAATATTTAAACAAGTTGTTTTACCAGCCCCAGAAGGACCTAAAATACAAACAAGTTCTCCTTTTTCTATTTCAAAAGATGTATTAGATAAAGCTTTTATTTCAACTTCACCCATTTTATACACTTTATTTACATTTTTAAATTCTATATAAGCCATAATAATCCTCCATTTTACTTATTTAACCTATTTTTAACAGATTCAGCCATTTTTCTTTTTCCTTTCGTAGGAGCAAACTTTTTAACAACAGAACTTTTTCTATTGTTTTTAAGTCCTATATAAGCAAAAATACTAAAACAAACAGCACCGATAAAATTAACAAATAAATCCTTCATCGTATCATTTAAACCAATATCTAAATAACCATCATTAACAGTATAAAGTAAATTACCATCAGTATCATATATTAAAGTTTTACCAATATTATCTAAAATAACAGGTTTATTTTCACCACTAGGATTCATTGCAACCGAAGATACACTTGTAATAATAGTATCTTTTTGCATATCAAACTTTAAAAATTTATCTCCTCCATATTCAAAAAACTCCCATAAAGTACCAATAGTCATTGAAAAACTAAAAGCAACTAAACACAGATAAAATGGGGATAAATTAATATCTTTACTATTTTTATTAAGTAAATCCACTAATGAAAAGCCAACCGCAGTGGCTAAAAAACCATTAATAGTGTGCAAACAAGTATCCCAATGAGGAATTATACCATAAAAATTATTTATTTCTCCAAGTATTTCTGAAGAGAAAATAAACAAATAAATACTAATCTCTAAACCATCAGGTAATGTTATTTCATATTTATTTTGAATAAATAATGGAGCAAATAATAAGACAAGTGATAATAAACAGAGTAAAGCATTATTAAAATTTCCTCTTAGTATTTGTAAGATCATACATAATATAACCAAAAATCTTAATATTAAATATATAGCTAAAGAACTTCTTTTAGTTTCTTTATAAGCCATTTTTATTAATTTTTGTACATTAATTTTTTTCTTCATAATTATCAATTCCTTTATTTAGCACATATACTTTGTGTTTCAAGTGGTACTTTATAAGTAGTTATATTTTTACTACTATCAATTGCATTTATTAACAAATATAAATTATTATGTTCATCACAAGTTTTTTTATAATTATTAACTGTAAAAGTAACATTTTCTAAAAACTTTTCTAATTTAATTTTCTTACCATCACTATATTCATAAGAACTAATCCTTTTTTCTACATCCTCATGTGACTCATATAACATGCATTCTATTTTTTCATATTCTTTAGTATCATCTCCGCCACAATACTTAATATTGGTAATATAAATAGCACTTTTCTTATCATTATAAGCAATACTACCAGAAATATTAAAAGCATCACAAGTACTAGATATTGTTTTAAAACTAAAATCATCATCAATTTTATTTACAAATAAAATTATTAAAAATAACACCACAAATAAACATATAACACCAATAATTATGTATTTCTTATTATTTTTTTATTTTTCATAACGCACACGCACCTCACTATAAGAATTATATCATATGTAATAAAGATTTTGTATAATTTCATTTTAAAAAAACAAATGATACAATTAATTTATCAGAGAGATTTAATCAAATCTTATAGTCTTAATTTGGTAAACGTGCATAGTTAAGGCTCCATTGAGGAATCTGTTCGGAAAATCCGAACTTACATATATGAATCATTCGAAAGAATGATTTTTTTGTGTTTATAAATCATCCATCCAAAAAAGAAAGGATGGTGAAAATAATGAAACAATTTAATGTTTACAAGTCAACAATGAAATATTTAACAGATAAAAACTTATCTTTAAATGCTAAAGGTTTCTTAACTATTATTTTATTTAATGATGGAATTATTGGATTAGACATTCAAAAATATTGTACTGATAATAAAGAAACAATAAAAGATGCTTTACTGGAACTAAGAATCAACAAATATATTAAGTACGATTCAGAATCTAAAAAATTAATAGTTGCTCCTGTTCCATATACTGAATGGGATGAAGATTTAAGATAAGAAAGGATTTTATTTATGTTAAATATTATTACAAAAGAAGTTCCAATTGACGAAGAACTTCAATCAAAGATTCAATTTATTTGTGATTTTTGTAATGTTAAACCAATTTTTATTAACGGTTCTATTCGTAAAATTGAAAAAACAAATATTAATTATATTGAGCCAAATAAAATAATAATTAAAAGTACTACTTTTCTTGCATTTAATCATAACAAAGATGTATATGTAGAAAACTTACAAAAACGCATTAATATTAGTGACTTACAAGAATATATTAAAAGTTTGTAAGCTATTGACATTGTTTTCAAAAATGATATTATAAATAACCAATGAAAGAGTATTCTCTAGAAAGAGAGGTACATCTATGATAAAATATATATGTAAACAAAATTTTATAATAATTAACGTTTTGAGGAGTCAGTAGTATTTAGACTTTACTAATACTACTTTCTCCTCTTTTTTTGTAAAGGAGTTGAGTTTATGGGAATATTAAATAACGACATTAAAGTTCGTGCTGGTCTTTATATGAGGGTATCAACTGAAGACCAAGCTCGTGAAGGATTTAGTTTACCAGAGCAAAAAGAACGATTAGAAGCTTACTGCAAGTTAAATAATTTTGAAATAGTAGATTATTATGAAGATGCTGGTATTAGTGCTAAAAAAGGAAACTATAGGCCTGAATGGGAAAGATTAAAAGAAGATATTAAAAGCAAAAAAATTAATACAATGATTGCTTTAAAACAAGATAGAATCACTAGAAGTATTTATGATTGGGAAAATATATTAAGTTTTTTGGAAGAAAATGAAGCTTATTTAGATTTTGTATATGATGATATTAATACCACTACTTCAAATGGAAGAATGATTTCACGTATTATGATGAGTGTATCTCAAAATGAAATAGAAAGAACTTCTGAAAGAACTAAAGTTGGACTTGCTGGTGCAATAAAACAAGGACACATTCCACATCAAGCACCAATTGGTTATAAACATGTAGATAAAATGCTTGTTCCTGATGAATCAACTAAAGATATTGTTATTAGAATTTTTAATTTGTATCATAATGGATTATCATATCAAAAAATTGCTAATTTATTTAAAGAAGAAAAAGTTCTAGGTAAAGAAAATTGGAGAGATAATACAATTTTGCATATTATTGAAAATGAAATATATAAAGGAGATTTCATTCATGGTAAAAGAACTAAAAATCCTACATATTATGAAAACGTTGTTGAACCAATTATTAGTAAAGAATTATGGGAAGAATGTCAACATCAAAAAAGAAATAACTCAAGAGCATATTCTAGAACTTTGACTTATATATTTTTACAAAAATGTCTATGCCCTAAATGTGGAAGAATTTTAGGTGGAAAAGCATGTAAGAAAAAAGGTAATGAATATTTCTATTATTATTGCAGGGATTGTAAATTAAATATAAAAGAATCAGAAATTGAAAGAGGTTTTAAAGAAGTTGTTGATCAACTAACCGAATATGATTCGATTGTTAATCAGTTCTTTGTTCCAATGGTAATTAAAAATTTCGACGAACCAAGAGACAAAATATATAAGGAAATTAATACACAAAAACAAAGATTAGAAAGAGCTAAGCTTGCTTACGTAGATGGTGCATTTACTCTTGATGATTATAAAGAAAATGCAAAAATAATTGAAGATACAATTAAATCACTGGAAGAAAAAATAAATACTGCTGATAAATTTGAAGTATTTAATTATTCAGCAAAAGACATATTGATATCTCGTGATATCGCATTTATAAATAGTAAGCTTCATCCTGATGAATATCAAGAAAGAATTAAAACTTGGAATAAAAGAACTCGTGAAGAAAAAGCAACTTTAGTTATGAATTATGTAGATACTATTGAACTTGAATTAGTTGGAAAAGAATGCTTTGTTAAAAATATCAACTTTAGAGAATCAATTGCAAAACCATGCAACGAACTATATGATAAAGGTTATATTGATAGACCAACTCCTGCTGTATTTGGAAATGTTGTTGGAGAATTAAGGTTTAGTAATTACTTACCTGAAGAAGAAGTTGTAGAAATTGTTATGAGACTTAAAAATTTCTACAACGTATCTTATACTGAAGCAACATACTATGTTAAAAATCAAGTTTTCTTTTTTAACTTTATAAAAGATAATTCTGCTATTGTAAGAGTATTCCCATTAGAAGATTATTATAAAAAGGATCCAGAAGTAAAAATGGAAGAATATAGATTCGGAATTATATATATCAAGGAAGATAACATTGTTGTAACTAAAAATAAAGATGAGTTAGATAAATTATTTAACTACATTCCTACCGAGACATCTTTTACACCTTTAAGAGATTTAAAAGATGTTCCTAGTAAACCTATTAAAATGGAATTAATAAAAAAATAAAATATGTGGCACGTTTTGTTGAACTTGTTCAATGAAAGTGGCGATAGTATTTTATATCAATTCTTTATGTAGTTTTATTTCATTACAAAGTTTTGAAATATTACGAAATAAAGCAAACGGATTCTAAGGTGTTAAACCTTAGCCCACTGGTATCTTGTTAGTATGACAAGATACCTAGGGGGGTTATATATTATGTCAAAACAAAATATACCTAAAAAAGGATGGTGATAAAATGGAAGAACTTTCTTACTCTTTCCATATTGGAAGTGATAAAAACAAGAAAAATAGTGTAAGATTAACATCAAAAAATAATGTTAGTGGAACTAATTCTATGAGTAATAATGCTATTCAAAATGCTAAACAATTATCAACAGCTGATAAACATAACTATAGAAAATATGATAATAGACAAGATGAAATTGTGGTTATAAAAGGAACTACTTCACTATATAATGATGTACTGCATTTTTATAAAAATGAATTTGAAGAAGCAAGATTAGAATATAACAATAATCAAACAAGAGATGACAGAAAAATAGATGATTATTTCAAAAAAATTAGTAATAATTCAAAAAGTGATTTAGCAGTACAAATAATAATTGAACTTGGAAATAAAAAATTCTGGGATACTAAATCAATGACATATAAGCATAAAATGACAAATGTTTTTATAAAACAAGTTGATGATTTAGAACTATTACTTCCAAACTTTAAAATCTGTAGTGCTATTATTCATTATGATGAAACTTCTCCACACCTTCATATAGTTGGTGTACCTATAAAATATAATTGTAAAACTGGTATGTCTATGCAAGTTGGTAAAACTGATGTTTTTACGAGAAATTCCCTAAAAGAATTACAAGATAAAATGATAATTTTATGTATTGAAGAATATAATAAAGAATACGATTTAGATGCTACTCTAAAGAAAAAATTAAAAGGTAGAAATAAAGATATTCATGTATCTGATATGATTAATTATCAAGACACTAAAGATTTGATTGAAAAAAATCAAAAGAATCTTGAAATCATTAATAATAATTCTATTGAACTTGATAAAGATACAATCAATATAAAAGATAAAATACTAAATCTAAAAAAAGCATCATTAAAAAAAGATACTTACCTCCTATCAAACGAAGATAAAAAGATATTAGAAAATTATATTGATAAAATTGATAAAACTAATAACGAATATAAAAAAATAAATGGTCTTTCTTCTTCACTTAATAGTTTAAATCAAACCATAAAAGAAGATAAAAAAGCAATTAAGGTACTTACGGAAAATAATAAAGCACTAGAACTACGAGTTAAAAATCTCACTTTTAAAACAGAAAATCAGGAAGAATTAATTAGTGATTTAAAACAAGATAATTTTAATCTTAAATACAGATTACAACAATTAGAAGAATTCTTTAAAAAGTTAGTAAATTTATTTAAGAGAATGATTAAAAAAGATAGTAAGAAAGAAACTTACTTAGAAGTGTTAGAAGATATGCAAGATTATAGAATTATCAGCAATGACACTATAGATGAAATTTTAAATAATAAAAATAATATAAAAGAAAAGGATGATTTTGAGTTATAATGACAGCTCAAAATCATCTTTATTTTACATTTTTTCTTAAAGAATCAATTAGTGATTCATATTTTTTATCTTTATCTTTTTTATTCGATTCTAAATAAATATTTAAATTTTTCAAGACCTCATCATCAAAATATAATTTTACCTTTGATGATTCAGCTACAAGTAAATTTCTAATATTTTCATTTTGGTTATAATAATAGGCACTTGCTAAATCTATTATTCTTAGAGATATATCAGATTTAATTTTATATAATTCAATTTTTTTATTATTTCTTAATTCTAACCATTTTGAAAAGTATCCACCGATAAATACGGTTACAATTAGTGTAATTAAAGCCTGAATCACAGTATTATTAGAAAAATCTTTTTCCGATAATTTAATAATTAAATCATAAATTAAATATCCAAACCAGCCAAACAATCCAAATCCAACTATTATAGCTATAATGCTATAAAACCAATATCCTTTTTTTTCAGTATTCATAACTCACCTCATTTTACAAAAATTCTGCAACTATTTCTTTTAAATAACTATTATTAAACCAGAAACATTGTTTGGTAAATTCATTAGCTCCAGTAACTTTGTCTTTAACTGGAAGTGATATTGTATCTTTAGAATCCTTTCCGTGTGGTCTAACATGACATACACCATTATCACTCATTCCTGGAAAATTGGTAATTCTTCTTCCTCTTCTATCAATATAATTTACTATGTTACCACTTCTAATAACTTCTTGAGTTTTTTTATACATTGATTTTACTTTTGATTCAATAATAATTTCTGGCATGTTCCATAATTTTATTCCTTTAAATACATATTCTCTATTTTCTTCTTTAAATATAAAGAACATATATTTAGTAGTTTCTAATTCTTCTTTTAAGTTAGAATTTTCAAAATCTGTATTCATTATTTCATCAAATTTAAAATATGGAAATGACATTGATTCTATAATTCTTCCGTTTGATTCTACTCTAATAGTTTTTGGTATGATATTAGCTTTGGTAAATTCATCTGTATCTTTTAGTTTAGATTTAACATTAAACATTCTATTAATAATCATATTTAGTACATTTTTTGCTTTAGAATCAATATTCAACTCTTTCATTAGTTCAAATTGAGTCTTGCCTTTATATTTATTAATAACATTTTGAATAAAATCGTTAAATGAAGCATCTGTATCTTTTAATACTTTTTCAACATTAGAATAATCTCCAATATATTTTCTAACAAGTTGAGTCATATATGAATTTTTAAAGCAAAATGCCCTTTGCATTGCTGGAATATCACTAAACGGTTGTTCTCTTGTAGATAATGCATTAGCACCCTTAGAACATGCGCCTAAATACATTGTATCAGCCTCAGAAATTTCATGTGCCTTTCCTTCACGAATTTTATTGATAATAAAGTTCCAGTCTTCTTCAATCTGTTTTAAATCTTCATTTTTTTCTAATTCTAGTAATTTTTCATGAGTTATAATTAAGTCTTTTTTATCTTTATTAGCTTCCCATAAATACCATAATAATTGAATTTTATTATTTTTATACCAAAAATGACTATTTCTAAACGTATTTTTATATTCTGTCATATAGTCAATAATATTTAGGACTAATCTTTCTTTAGCAGATAATTTACCACCTTTAATCTTTTTATAAGGTGTAACCTTAAGTTCTATACCTGCTGGCATAAAATCAGGTTCTGAGTCACTATTATTATCCATGCCAAATAGATATTTTTCAATTAATTGACCTAGTCCACCTTTATTTGCTTCCTTATCTTCTATAGTTATAACTTCAGTATTTAAAATGTCATTTACAGACTTTCCTATTGCAGATTTAGATATAAGTTCTATTTCCTGCCTATTATACAATCTTCCTTTTTTCATAAATTTCTCCTTTCGATCTTGTTTTAATTAAAAAAATAAGATAAAATATTATATAGAAATGTTGATCTTTACGAGAAAATTTAGTATAATATTTTCTTGTAAGGTTGATCTTTTCAATTAACTATATTATAATATAATTATTGATATTAAACAACATGAGGAGGTATAAAATGAAAAAGACATGCGTTGAGTTATTCGCTGGAGTTGGCGGATTTAGATGTGGATTAAATAAAGTTTCATTCGAAAATGATAAAGTTATAGAAAATGGCAATTGGAAATTTTTATGGGCAAATCAATGGGAACCATCTACTAAAACACAAGATGCATATAATTGTTATGGAACTAGATTCGGTTTTGATGATGTGAGTAATGTTGATATATTCGAAGTAGATAAACACGATATTCCTGACCATACTTTACTTGTTGGAGGATTTCCATGTCAAGATTATTCTGTTGCTCAAACTTTATCCAATAGTAAAGGAATTGAGGGAAAAAAAGGTGTTTTATGGTGGGCAATTGAAGAAACATTAGCAATTAAAAAACCACCCTTTGTATTATTAGAAAATGTTGATAGATTACTACTATCACCTGCAAAGCAAAGAGGAAGAGACTTTGGAATGATTTTAAGAAGTTTTTATGAAAACGGATATGATGTTGAATGGCGTGTTATTAACGCTGGTGAATATGGACTTCCTCAAAAAAGAAGAAGAACCTACATTTTTGCTTATCATAAAACTACTAATTATTATAAAGAAATGCAAAAATTTAGAGACAGAGATATTATTTTTGAAAAAGGAATTTTTGTAAAACAATTTCCAATTAAAGATTCTTATTTAGCTATATCAGAATCATGTGTTTCTGATTATAAAGATTTAATTGATGTAAGTAACAATTTCAAATGTGAATTTTATAATGCTGGTGTTATGATAAATGGTGGTATATACACAGTTAAAACAAAGTCTGATTATAATTTAATTTATCCACTTAGAAAAATTAGAGAAGAAAATGATATTGATAGTAAGTATTTTTTGTCAGAACAACAAATAGAAAAATTTGCTTATTTAAAAGGAAGTAAAAGAATTCCTAGAACTAAACCAGATGGTACACCTTATTACTATTCAGAAGGTGCAATGCCATTTCCTGATAATTTAGATGCCCCTGCTAGAACAATGCTTACTAGTGAAGGTGGTGTTAGTAGAACAACTCATGTCATCGAAGATTTTAAAACCAAAAAGCCTAGATTATTAACTCCTATTGAATGTGAAAGAATAAACGGCTTCCCAGATAATTGGACTAACACAGGAATGACGGAGAAAAAAAGAAACTTTATGATGGGAAATGCACTTGTTGTTGGGGTTATTGAAAAAATTGGTGAAGAAATAGAAAAAATCATTGAGAATGAAGACTAACTCTTAAAAATATGCTACAATTATAATAGATTTCGTATCATTCAATAGAATGATACTTTTTGTTTAGGAGATGACTAATTGCATGGATGAAATAAAAGAAAAAAATACAATGCTAGTTAAAAGAGAATTAGAAGAAATGTTAGGTATAATAAAATCTTTAAAAGAGAATAAAGATTCTTCAAAACTTTCATTAGGAATAAATTGTTATTTAATACTTATAGTTATTGAAGCCCTAAACTATATTGAAAATAATTTAAATATAAGTATTGATTATAAATTTAAAAATAATTTAAAATCATCCCGTGCTAGAATAAAACCATATGATAGTTCTTATAAAGAAATGTTAGAAAATATAACTAAACTAAACGAAGAAAAATATAATTATTTTTCTAATTTATGTAATCCAATGGCAAAAGCCATATTCCCTGAGCTAATTGATAATATAGGCATAACTTTATATAAAGGGAAAATCATTGACAATACTTTTCTAGATGAAATAGATAATAAAAAAATTATTACTACTAGTGGAAACTATGATTCTTCTAAAACTTTTAAAGTTGGCAAAGAAGTGGGTTCATTAATAATAAAAATCTTAAATAAAATGGGTGGCAAGGAAAATAAAATTAACTTGAATATAAATGAAACTATATTTAATGAGGATTATAATGTATATTATCAACATAATAATTTTTTTCAATGTAATTTAGAGGTTAATTGTTGTCTCTTACTACTTAATGCTCTATGCTCACTAAATTATTATAAATATTTGATTAGAAAATTTAATATTTCAAATAGTCTAAAATATAGAATTGCATATATTGTGTTTAGTAGAACTTTTAACAATTTATACAAAATTACTGAGATAAATGAATTACAATCAATATTAACCATACTTAACAAATACGCTTACTTAAATAATAGAGAATTTAGAAATAAAATGTTTCATTATGACATTTATAATGAGATAAGTGTTCATGAATTTAATGAGAACGATATGTATCTAGGATTAATTAATAAAATCTTCAAAATTTCAGAAAATGATTATATTAAAGACATTGATAACTACATTGATGATATATCTATTGAAATAGAACAAACTATTTTTAATAATTAAAAGGAGAAATAAATGACGAAATCTGAAGAAATATGTAAAAAATTAGGGAATCTATATTTTTTTAAGGAATTAGTAAAAAGTAATTTAATATATGTTACTGATAAAAAAGAAGAAAAAGAACTTGCAGATGTTTTGATGCGAGTAGATAATTATATTTTAATAATTCAAATTAAAGAAAAAACAAGTAATTCTAATAATATAGAGAATTGGTTAAATAATAAAGTTTATAAAGTAGCTAAAAATCAGATTAAAGTTTCAGCACAAGAAATAATTAATAAAGTAAACTTTAAAGAAGATGAGAATTCAGATATATTAGATAATATAAATAAATGCACTTTAATTCCAATTATTATATTTGATATAGGTAATATCAATATAGAGTATAAAAAAAGTTATGATAGTAAATCTACAGATTTAAAAATTAATATCTTTAATATTAAAGACTTTGAAAAAATGTGTAAATGTTTAATATCTCCAATGGAAATGATAAGATATTTAAAAGAAAGAATAGCATACTCTAACAGTAAGCTTTTAATATATAATGATGAAAGAAGAATTGTAATTGGAAAAAATATAACTGAAGATGCAATGCTAAATTTTTACATTGAAAAATACGAACTGAATTATTCCAAAGAAAACATTGATAAATTATCTATATTTAATACTTATTTAAATTTATTCGAAAAGCATTGTATAACTAATAAGAAACAATACAAAATATTTATAAAATTTTTAAGTAGTCTATATGCTAAAGAAATTTATTGCCTTATTGACAGACTAAATAAAATTATTCAAAAGGGATTTTCAAAAGAAATGAATCTAAATAGTTATATGATTAGTAATAATCACAATTTACTATTTATTTCGCTTCCAAAAGAAAAATATGATATTGAATTCATAGGGTTTATCAGTAATGTTTTTATGTGTTATTTTAAACTTAATAATGTATTAAATATTATTAGTTATTCCGTGGACAAAGAAAAATATGAACTGGATTTTGCTATGTGTGAATATGATAGCATAAATGAACAACAATATAAAAAAGCAATTACTGAAGGGTACGCTGATGTTTGGAAGAAAGACGGCATTGATGAAGAAATATAAAAATATTGTTCAAAATAAAAGAATATGTTATAATGCTTATAGATGGATGATTTATATAGCATCCCCATGTGAGAAAAAGTTGTGTAATTACTCAACTACGGCTCCATTTAAAATAACAACTGATTCAGTAATGAATTGGTTTTTTTGTGTTTAACCTCCCGTAGTTAGCTTGGAAGTTCACTGATAAACAGTTATATAATAACGACGTTAGTATAAATTTATCTAGAAATATTTTCTATATTATCTAATATATTTTTATTTTTAATTTCCATAATATCATCAAATACACTATACCATTTAATTTGTACACAAAATCTTTTTTTCTCATATTTCGGATTATAATTTAGATTTCTAGTCATCGGTTAACAAAATAAATTTCCAAAATGTACCCCAGTTGAGTAAATATTTTGTTTTGACATCAAGATATTCATAACATCATCACTAGAAATAAATAGAAAATCATTAACTGTACCATAAATAATACCATCTACTTTAATAGCTGAATTTTTACCTTGTAAAACAAATCTATTGATAGCTCTTCTTAAAACATATGGATTATTAATTTGGTCATTAATATAATCTATTTTAGATTGATGTTGTTCTTTATACTCATGACCACTTATTCTGTTAATTCCCCTACCATTTTGCGTTCCATCGGCATAATGATAACGTAAATATTCTATAACAGCTTCTCTAGATACATTTGAATCAATTAGAAAATGAATAAAGCTAGAGATTTCTTCGACATGGACTGAATTATTAATACCTTTTTTGATACTAATTCTCTTAATAATGCCATTTACAATTATCTCAATATCAAACTTTTTCTTTTCATAATCCTTTCTACAGTAAACCACATTGTCATTATCAAGATTTCCATAAAGATTAAGAAGTAAATCCTGAAAATTAGGTAATAAAGAAGAAAATTTCTTTCTATTTAAGCTCATAACAAATTCGTTTTCATTTTGATATCCATCAATTTCATAATTCATAATTACATTCCTCCCATAATTATGATAAACAGTAAATTAAATTTTTTCCTGAAAAGACCATATAAAATTCTAATTACTTACAATACCCATCTATAATTTCAATGTTATACAATTAATTTTTTTCAACCAAGACAAAAAAGATAATGGTTTATCACAACCATTATCTAACTAATAAATAACCTACATAGGAAAAGTATAATATCAACATAAATATTCCTCTAGTTTTAGTAATCTTTTGGTCCTTTAAAACAAATCCATATACTAAGATACCTGCTATAACCATTACTATCATATCAATCAAAGAATTATAACTTATTGTTAATGGATTAACTATTGAAGAAAAGCCTAAAATCATAAGAATATTAAAGATATTAGAACCAATTACATTTCCAATAGCAATATCATCCTCACCTTTTTTAGCAGCTACGACACTAGTTACTAATTCTGGAAGTGATGTTCCAACAGCTACTACTGTAAGAGCAATAACACTATCATTTATACCAATTATTTTAGCAATAGCAGTAGCACTATTAACAACTAACTCCCCACCACCTACTATTGCAATTAGTCCTATGATAATAAATAGTATTTCCTTGAAAGTCACTTTTTCTCTAGAGTTCTCTTCCTTTTTCATATTACCTTTAGCATCGCCTAGTAAAGAGTACATATAAATTCCTAGAAAACAAACAAGTAATAAACCATTTACTCTATTAATCGTTCCAACTTTACCACTTTCTATATAAGTGCCTACACTTATTATAAATAAAGCAACATAAGATAGAAATAAGTAAACAAAATCTCTTGTAACTAGCTTTCTTTTACAATTTAAAGTAGCAAATAAACTAGTAGCACCAAGTACCAATAACATATTACAAATATTAGAACCTACTACATTACCAACTGATATAGCACTATTTCCTTTAAATGAAGCAATTAAACTAACTGCCAACTCTGGTGCACTAGTACCAAAAGCTACAATTGTTAAACCAATGATAAGACTAGGTATACCAAGAGCTTTAGCAACATTACTACATCCATCTACAAAAGCATCTGCTCCTTTAACTAATAAAACAAATCCTACAACTAATAATAAAATTTCTAAAAATATCATCTTCTACTCCTTTCTTTTCTGATATAAAAAGAGACTTAGTCTGCTTTCTATATCTTGCAAACAAGTCTCATTGTCTATAATAAAGCCAGATAAAAATCATGATGTTGACTTTATTACATGCTAGATTCTAACATGCCAACTACTCCCTTATTAACAGTATAAGTGTAACCTTTTAATAGGTATTAGTCAAGTGCTTCTTTATGAAGTTTCACCATCATATTGTAAACTAAACCTACTCCCAAGATAACAATTACAAAACTATATAATCCACCAATGATAGGAATTAACCTTATTAGTCTAGTAATTACTACACCAATTAATATTTGTAAATAAATATTATTTAGTTTTAAGATTTTATTACCTATTAATCTACCAAAATAAACTGATGAAATAATACTTGATAGATAAATAATTATTCCATATAAGATTAAAGCTATAATAGCAAGTGGCATACAAACAGTACTAATCATTAATATTACAGAAATAACCGGTACTGCTATCAAGAAAAGAAAACCATTTCCAAAAGTTTTAAATACTTTATCTTTCTTAACTTCATCAAGTACCTTATAGCTAGCTGGTAATAGTAAATATATTGCTAAAGCTACTAAAAAGCTAGTTACTATTCCTAATAGAATACTACTAATTGATGGTATAACCTCATCCTTACTCTTTTCATCAACATGATATGTTTTTATCTCTTTAATACTAGCATTAGTATTAGAATAATCTATATTATCATTATATTTTAAGGTACCATTTATCTTAGTATTATCAGATATTGTTAACTTACCACTATTTAGAGTGACATCACCACTTATTTCTTTAGAATCAATGATAACCTCACTAGCTGCTAAAAAGATATTTCCTTTAATATCTGCTGATATTGTTATAGTATTACCTGCTACATATAAATCCCTTGCTATATTAGCACTACTATCAATTACTATTTGATTACCTGCAACAAATAAATCTCTAGTAACCATACCTTTAAAGTTAATACTATTACCAGCAAACATTCCATATTCAGAACTACCATTTATGTTTAGATTATTACCAGCCGTAAAATCAATTCCTTTAACCATATTATTAGTAGAAACATCATCACCGGCTGTAAACATACTATGATTTACTGTCTTAACAGTATTATTACTTATATTTAGATAGTTACTATCTTCAGCATAAACATTAGGTAAGATTAGAAAACTACTAATTATAAGTAAAATAAACAATTTCTTTATATTTTCCATATTCACCTCTCCTATTATAAGGATAGCATATTATTATTTAAAAATGAACATTTTTCTACTTCTTACCACTCCAAATTTCATACCAGTTTTTAATACTTTCTTTAGAGTCACCTGCTACTTCTTTTATTACTGACCAAGTAAGTCCGAAGTTCTTCTTTAAATTTTGAAAGTCTTCCTTAGCACTATCACAAATAGAACTATCTTTACTACAAATAGCTGATGTAATATTTAAATAGCTACTAACTGCTTTATCTTTAACAGTAGTATATGCCCTACCTGTCTTACTACTAATTTCTTCTTTATAATTAGGAAAGTATTTTTCCACCTTTGAGTCTAGATAAAGCATTACTTCTAGTACTTTTAATTTAGCTTCATTAGTTAATTCTTTAAAAGTATGTCCTTTAATAGTACCATCATAAAAGATAAAATCAACCAAAGTAACAAAGTTAGTTTTTAAACTACTAGTAGCACTATCATCCTTCAGCGTATTAACATAAGTTACTACTGCATCATCAATATTAGTATCAGTACTAGAACTATTTACTTGATTATTATTAGTAGTTATAGTACTACTATTATCAGTAGATTGATAATCATTATTAGATTCACTTTTCTCTACTGTTTTTTCTTCTTCCTTAGCTTTATAATCAACTATTAAGTCTTCATCACTTACTTTAATATTAGTTAATCCATCTTTTTCTTTCTTATCTTTATTTTTATAAGTAAACTTAATCTTATCTTTTTCCTTATAGTCACCTTTATAATTAGTAATTAAATAATCTTTGTTTTTACTACTACCTAGTAAATATTTCTTTCCTACTGCTTCTACAGTAACAGTTACCTCATTACTTTTATTTTCATCTTTCTTAGAAATAATAAATAGAGTTGTTACTAAAACTAACAAACATATTAAAACGATAATAATTATATTTTTAATCTTTTCTTTATCCATATATCCTCACTTCTTGCCTGTATTATAACACAGGTTGCTAAAAAAGAATATTAAAAGTTTAAAATATTACATCACTTAAATCCATATAAAAAGAATCCTAAAGATTCCTTAATTTTACTAGAATATAAATACTTTCTATTAGACTAGCTACTTCTGCTATTATCAAGAAAGATCCAGCAAGAGTGGTTAAGGCTATTAATGAACTAAATGGATTAGTAATCAATACTACTCCTAGAATAATCATTAATATTTGAGTAATTAGTAATAAGAACCAATTACTACCTGCAATAGCACTTAGATTAATCGATAACTGCATCTTTATTAAATTACTAACTATTATCCATATACCTAAAATCACTGGAAAAACATTAATTAAATCCATTCTATAAAGATAGATAAGACTACCAGTTAATGTTGTTACTATTCCTGTTACCAAATCAAGACTAAATAGTCTTTCTTCATTAGGTAACATAAAGTAAGAGATAAAACTACTAATACCATTAACAATCATAATAGCAGCAAAAAATATAACTGCTACTTCTAGTGACTTCATAGGACTAACTAATAAGAATATTCCTAAAATAACTAACAAGCTAGATATCAAAATAGAATACTTTTCAAAATTCTTTAAATAATTTCTAATCATTATTAAACCTCCATATCATTAGTATACTACTTAAGATTTAATAATTAAATAGATTAAAATAATTATTGTGTCAACTAATGTTTATTAATAAGCAGAAAATATTCTTCTATCTAAGAAATCACTATTTCGGTAAGGAATTAACACCTTAAAGCTACCAGATGAATAAGGAGCTATTTGATATTCTTGAAAGAAAAGAATAATTCCTCTAGGAGTAAAAGCAAACACTTGATAATTATCTATAACTGGTTTAGTCCCTTCTAACAGCATATTTCTATCAACAATACGTTTATTGTTTAAAAGTTTACTTCTAGTTTCTTTTGATAAATAATTTAAAAGAAATGGATCTTTATCTATTAAATCAGCCATAGTAATAAGCTTATTATTAATAGTATCATAAGTAAAAGATATTATTCTATTATCAGGATGAGCTCCAAAGACAAAACTAGATATATAAAATACATAACTATCATAACTATTATATCTATAATACTCATAAGTAATAGTTAAATTACAAGGAAGTTCTATTTGATATTTTTCTTTAGCAAAGTCTAAAAAATTATCTACTTCATTTTCAATAAACGTAGTTAGTTTTTCTTTTAAATTCTCATATGGTACTTGGGGAAAAGCAATATTTATTTCATTTTTCAAAATAATCACCTATTAAAATATATGTTGTTTTTAATTTTATAGAATAATACTTTCTAGATTTTGAAATACTAATAATGGTGATTGACATGAAAATCCATCTAGGTTATGTAGCAAGTCCCTTATCTTTAGATAATATTACTTACTCTCACACTATGACTTATAAGACTTACTCTAAACTAACTTCTGAAGATAGTAATAGAAGGTTAAGAGAAATTATTAATAGAAATTTATATATCTTTGATAATGTCATTAACTATAATCATATAAATGAAGTATATTTCTATAGAATGTCTCCTAATATTATTCCTCTAGCTACTCATGATAAAGTTAACTTTGATTATTTATTACCTTTTAGTGAAAAGTTTAATGATATAGGAAAAAAGATAAAAAGGTATAGAATGCGAGTTGATACCCATTTAGATCAGTATTGTGTTTTAAATAGTGTTAATGAAAAAGTTGTAGAAATATCTATAAAACAAATTGAATACCATTATAATCTTTTTAAATTACTAGGGATAAATGGTAAAGCAATTATTCATGTTGGGAGTGGTAAGGATAACAAAGAAGAAAGTGTTAAAAGATTTATTACTAATTTTAAAAAGTTACCTGATTATTTAAAAGATATTATCATTTTAGAAAATGATGATAAACTATTTACTTTTGAAGATACTCTAGCTATTTGTAAAAAATTAAATATTCCTATGGTTTTAGATTATCATCATTATAAATGTAATAATAAAAAGAAATTAACAACTAGTGATTTAAAAGATATTTTATCTACTTGGAAGGATACGAAGTTAAAAGCTAAGATACACTTTTCTTCTCCCAAAAGTAGAAAGGATAAGAGAAGTCATCATAATTATATTGATGAAAAAGAGTTTATTAAATTTCTTGATTTATTAAAAAAAGTTGATGAAGATGTTGATATTATGTTAGAGTGTAAAATGCGAGATATGGCTTTATTTAAGTTAGTAAGACAGTTAAAATGTCATAGTGAATATACATTTATTAATGAAACTACCTTTAAATTGTAAAAAAATGCTTGACTGGGGTTTATTAATGTGCTAAGATAGACTTGTCTTTCAAGGGAAAGCATGCGCTCGTAGCTCAGTTGGATAGAGCGTTTGGCTACGAACCAAAAGGTCAGGGGTTCGAATCCCTTCGAGCGCACCAGTTCGGGAAGTAGTTCAACTTGGTAGAGCACTTGGTTTGGGACCAAGCTGTTGCAGGTTCAAATCCTGTCTTCCCGACCAGTTAGAATTTTAAAAGTCTTGAGTTTCAAGACTTTTTTTTGTTTATATATTCACTATCTCACTATTAACAACATAATCTAGATATTCTTTAGCACCGACATGTTCTTTTGGTCTTTCAAACTTTCTAAGTATAACTTTAGATAATTCCAAATCACTGATATTAAAAGTTTTTAAGTAAGAAATATAATTATTCATTTGAAATATTAATAACTCTTCTTTGCTAGTAAATTCATATATACCTTTATTTTCATAGTCAGCATGTTCAAATAAATACCAGTTACCATTGTTTTTATATATTAAAAAAGAATGTGTTGGATAAGCATTTTTATAATTTAGATTAACCATTTCAAAATATGTTTCCACATAATAATTATTCTTAGTAAACCAATCCCTTTCCAGTTCTGTTTGATCAAAACAATTACCTGTCATAGTAGTTAAAATATCACTAGTACTTTCTAATATATATTCTAAATACCAATCACCTTCATTATTTAAATATACTTTACTACTCTTAGATAAATAGCCATAATTAATCTTATCCATAAACATTAATAACTCACTTGGTGTTTTAATTTTTTGGTATGCTTCTTTCACTTTATCTTATCTGCCTTTCTATCTCTTAAATATCTATCTAGATTAATATCTTGATAATGATTACCAAAAGAATCTAAATATCTATTGAAACTAGTATCGTCTACCTCTACTACTCCATCTGTTAAAAGTTTATCTCTAAAACTTTCATCTAAATTCTCACTAGGCCAACTTGCTAAACCCACTAATTTTTTGTCACTAGACTTAGTAAACTGTGAAAAAGTCGGATCTATAAGTAATCTTTTCATATCATCATTATTATGATATTCAGCAAGTAATACTACATGATCAACTTGGACTAATTCATTTAAATCAATACTGTTTACCCAAACACCACTAAGATTAGTCTTAATTTCATATTCTATTTGATTAGCTAAATACTTACAAAAACCATCTAGTGAATCAGTGTTTTCTAACAGTCTAGCTTTTTCTTCTTTCACTATTTTCACTATATCATTATATTTATCTTTATTACCTATATTTAATATAGAGTTATAAAATGATTCTAAATCCATACTAGTCACCTACTTTTCATAATTCCAAAGACCAAGTTTTCCCTTAACTTTTATAGGTTGGTCATACTTACATATATTTTCTAGTTTCCAAGCATAAGTCTCAACATGATTACTTTTTCCATAAACAAGTGGATTAATATCACGTAATTTTTTGTTAAACTCTTCATCTACTAAAATACAATCTACTAATGTTGCTTCTCCAATAATTTCTCCTTTATAATAATTAAGATTATAAGAGCTAAATCTTTCAGCCATATCTTTTTCTAAAGTCATCCCAGCATGAATTAAAATCTTACCCCGATATTTAGTTTTCCAACTTCTAAATTCATACATCTTATAGCCATTGATAATTAAAGAAGCCCATGGCTCTTTTACTGTTAATACTTTCATAACTACCACCTCTACCTACATAATAGCACATATTAACTATATCCTAAAGAAAAAGATGAGACAACCTCATCTTAGTGAAAATTACAACAAGAGCCTTGATTGATATTACTTACTACATTCTCTTCACAACAAGAATATTCTGGACAATAAGTATGTTTATAAATGTGATGATTAATTATTCTGGTTCTAATAGGACAAACATGGGGAACTTGATGAATTATAGTTCTATTAACTTGTCTTTCTTGCATAGGTTCGATAATAGGACTTTGGGTAATTCCTTGCATATAACCACCCTGATTCATTCCCATACCATTAATATTAACATCAATATCCATATCTTGATCAATTATATTTCCATCACCTACAATACTAGCAGATTGATTCATATCAAAATCTTGATTATTATATAACATTATATTTCCTCCTCTAATATAGAGTATGACATTACACCATTAAAGCATCTTTATTTTGCCTAATAAAAGTGCTATAATATGTCCTAATAAAAAAAGAGGGGATAACTATGTTAGAAGAAATTAAACAAATAAAAGATTTAGAAACTATCTTTAATATGTTAGATAATATTGATGACTTTAATCTATCCGAAGATGAATATGCAAAAATTATTAACTATTTAGCAAGAAAATATATAGAAGTAGAAAAATATCTAACTGATAATTATCCTTTACTATATTTATTAGATAAAAAGATGAAAGAAAAGAATGCTCCCTTACAATTATATTTTAAATCTAAGATAATGTATAAAATAATGAAAAATAATCTATATCCTTACTTTGAAAAACTAGACAGTAACTTTGATTTTACTAATCTAGAATATAAAGGATCAGGTTCATCTAACTTTACTTTCTTTTTTGCAGATAAAGTATTAAAAATTGGTGATAAAAAAGCTACTTTTGACTTTCCTACTTTCTATCGTTTTAATGATTTAATTGTTCAAAAGAAATTCCCATTAGAAAAAAATAATTTATATATTGAGATAAGTCCTAAAGGAGAAGCTATTAAGCTGACTAAAGCTGATATCACTGATATAAAGAAAGACTTGGAAAGAGCTAGTTTAGTAATTGGTGATAATAACTTTGAATCTAATTTCGCTTTGTTTACTAATGAGATGAATTACCAAGGATTTAAAGATGTAGATGGTAATCATAAAGTAATTGATATTACTCAAAGTAAAAGTTATCAAAAGAAAAAGATCAAATTAATTGATCTTGACTATATTTATCATAAAGATGATAAAAGGATTAGTATACCTAAACTTTAGAAAGGTAATTGCATATTATCTTTCTTAAAGCCTTTCATCATCTTTTTCATTTGTTCAAATTGAATAAGTAATTGATTTACTTCTTGAACAGATCTTCCACTACCTTTAGCTATTCTTGTCTTTCTACTAGCTTTAATAATTCTAGGATCACGTCTTTCTTCTTTAGTCATAGAAAGAATAATCGCTTCTACATGAGCAAGTTGTTTTTCAGGTATTTGGATATTAGAAAGTCCCATCTTTTTAGCACCTGGTATTAACTTGATTAAATTCTCGAGTGGTCCTAACTTCTTTATTTGTTTCATAGAAGTTAAAAAGTCTTCTAAATCAAACTTACCTTGTTGTAATCTTTTAGCTGCCTTAGTAGCTGCTTTCTCGTCAATTGCTTCTTCTGCTTGTTCAACTAAAGAGATAATATCACCCATATCTAGAATTCTACCAGCCATTCTTTCTGGATCAAAACTAGATAGACCATCTAACTTCTCACTAGTACCAATAAACTTAATAGGAAGATTAGTTAAATGACGAACAGAAAGGGCAACTCCTCCTCTAGTATCACCATCTAACTTAGTTAAGATAACACCAGTTAAATTTAACTTTTCATTAAAACCATTAATTACATGAATAGCATCTTGTCCCATCATCGAATCAAGTACTAATAAAGTCTCTTGTGGTTTAATAGCCTCTTCTACTTCCTTTAATTCTTCCATTAACTGTTCATCAATTTGTAAACGTCCAGCAGTATCAATTAAGACATAATCAAAACCATTTTCTTTAGCATAATTATAAGCTCTTTGACATAAAGAAACAGGATTAGTTATACCTTCTTCATATACTTCTATACTTAATTGTTTACCTATTTGTTTTAACTGATCAATGGCAGCTGGTCTATAAATATCACCCGCTACTAGTAATGGTTTCTTCTTATATTTTTTTCTTAAATAATTAGCAAGCTTACCAATAGTAGTAGTTTTACCAGATCCTTGAAGACCAACCAACATCAAAGTAGCCGGATTACCTTCCATATTTAAAGGAGCTGCTTCTCCTCCTAATAATTCAGTTAATTCATCTTTTACTATTTTAACGAATAAGTCACCTGGTTTAATACTCCTTTTAACTTCTTCACCTAAAGCTTTTTCTTTTACTCTAGTAGTAAATTCTTTTACTACTTTATAGTTAACATCAGCTTCCAATAAAGAAAGCCTGATTTCTCTCATCATCTCATCAATATTTTCTTCAGTTATCTTTCCATAACCTTTCGCTTTATGGAGAACTTCTTGTAAACGATCTCCTAGACTTTCAAACATATTTTCATCTCCACTTCCTTATCTATTATATCTAACTTTGACTTACTTTGTCTATTCATTTTGTTATTAAAAAAGATGTAAATTATTATATCATTTACACCAATTTTATCGGGCTACAAGAGCCAATCAGTCTGCTCTTGGGACACTTATATCATTTTGTTTGTTTTTCATCCTGATTTTCTAAAAGTTTTTTCATCCGCCCCGACTGGACGTCGCCCATCAGAATCGGGTCTACTACCTCCCTTTTCTATTCCAATATGTATGGTGATTCTTTCGTTCCTGATCCTGATATCACCTTAATTGTGGATTTTAGATGTACGACTGGACGCACACCACAGTCGCCGTATACAATATTGCTGTTAACATATCCAGTATTATCGACATAGAATACACCGTTAGTATTAAACTTGGGCGTTATTGTCCACTGACTTTTGCTTGAGTTATACATCCAATCGTTATCTTTACAATCACTTACTGAACTATCATCCCATTTAGTTAGTTCTTTTGCTAAACAACTAGCTCTATTTGTTGTTGCTCCTCCACTTGTAGCATATCCATAATCACTTAGATACATTAATCCTACTTTTCCTGTCCATGATGTACCTCTTCCACTATATACTCCTGTTCCTCTTTCGTATTTATACCAATGTGAAGCTAGTCCGTTTGATGAGCTATTATATCTTTCTGTTCCTCCTAGGTACCACTTAGCAGTTACTATCATTGCTTTGGCTTTCTCGGTTAATCCCGTTGTTGTAAAATCACATGTCTTAGTTGCATTTTGGTAGCCTTTATAACAGTTACCTGCGCCTCTATTCCAATATAAGCTTCCTCCTGCAGTTTCACTTTCATGTCCTGGATTTAATAAATAATTTAGTCTTGCTTCTGCCCATTCATTCTTTCCATAATTATTTTCTGCTCCTGTTGTAGTATCTTTGTTATCCCATGAATAACTTCCTATTGATTCATTTCTTATTATCTTTAGTCTTTTTTCTACTTTTCCTGTTCCATCATCTGTATCAAAGACTCCTATTATTCGCCATAACTCATCATTAAATTTTACGTAGTTATTAGGGTCAGCTCCTATATAACGATAATCTGTTAGTGCTGTTGTTTGCTCTGTTGCTTCATGTGTGAATGTCCACATCTCTTTCTTTTGAGCATCTGTTGCACTATTATAATCTAAGTCTTCTGCATTTGCTTTAGCTACTAATACTTCTGCTGCTGTTGGTTCTGGTATCTTATCACCTGTTTTACCATAAGCATTTATCTTTATGCTAAATGCTAAGTTACCTCCATCTCCTTGGGGATTATATGACTCATCTACATACATTCTAAGACGATATTTTGTTGAGAAACTTGTAGATGTTGTTCCTTTTGCTAGACTCATCATATTAGTAGGTCTTCCTGTATATGTATTTTCTGCTTTTTCTGTTGTATATACAGTTGGTTTCATTACCTCAGTTTCATTATTATTTTCATCTAGACTTGTTAAATATAGTTTTATATATTTACCATCTATCTTTTTAGTACCTGTTGTTACATCCTCTGCTGCTATTTCCCAGTTGATGTTTTCTGATCCTTTTATTGTACCTGATAAAGTAAAATCAAAGTATTCTCCTTCGGTTAATCTTACCTTTCCTGTTGCATCAGTTGTTGGTAGAGCATTATTCATACTTATTGTATTAGTTGACTCTGTATACTCCATCGTTATAGCTCCTGTTGTAATAGTATTTTCCTTCTTACCTAGCCCAGTAAACTTAAAAACTGCATAACTCATTCCTACTATCATTAGAACTAATATTAAGACAAGTCCTATTGATAATAGGAATTTCTTCTTATCTTTCATCTTTCTATTCTCCTTCTATTTTATTTACACTAAATTATAGTGATATTTTTCTGTAATTACAAATCTTAACTTGGTATTTCTAGCTCTTTAACTTTACCATAATCACTATAACCTACTTTTATAGTAAGATGCTCTACTACATTATAACTATAACTATGATAACTATCTAGTTGATAAATAATTTCTACTACATTTTTATTTTCATCTGTAGTTAAACTAATTAAATTAACTTGGTCATCTAAATCTACTTCCTTATTATCCATAATAGATAAAAGTGAGGTTGAACTTATCTCATATTGATAGATAGTATTACCATTTTCATAAGTAGTCTTTGCTTTCAAATGAGCAGTATCAAGTATCTTCTTTATGATAGAATAATCATTAAGTCTAGGATATAAATAAGGATTAACTGATACTTTATAACTATTGTTTTCTTTTTCTAAATAAATATCATTATAAGAGAAAAAGTTTTTAATACCATTATCACTAGTCATTAAGAAAGAACTTCTTCCCCCATTAGCTTCACCTGTAAAGATAGTTTTAATACTATTTCTTGTCTCTTCTCTTGTAAAGCGATAATTACCTTCTTCTAATTTTTTTAAATCATAATCAGCTTTTATACTAGTAGTAGATTGATTACTAGTATTAGTATTATCCTTCTTATTATTACTAAGATTAGTTCTAGCCATTAAAATTATAACCAGAAAGAAAACAAAATAGAAAAGAAAAAACAAGATGGCTCTACCTCTTTCTGACTTTAATAAATTATTAACAACCTTCTTAGTATCTTTCTTTTCCATTTATCTTAATACTTTTCCTTTCAATTCTTCTTTCGATACCCCATTTAAAAAGTCTTTAGCAGCACATCTTCTCTTACCTTCTAGGGCAAGATCAGTAATTACTAATTCTTTTCCACCACAAACAACACTAAAACCATCATGATGAAAATCAACTATTGTACCATTTTCAGTATTTGGATAATACTTATCACCAAAACGAACATCATATACTTTTAATCTTTTACCATCAAGAGTCGTATAACAAGCTGGTACAGGATTTAATCCTCTTACTTGTCTATCTACCTCTTCACAAGTCTTATTAAAATCTATTTTTTCTTCTTCTCTTGAAATATTATAACCATAAGTTGCTTCTTCTTCTTTTTGTTTTAGAGGAACTATCTTTTTATCAATTAATAAGGGAATAGTAGCTTTTAATAAATCTTTAGCCATCTCACTTAATTTATATTGTAATGTACCTAAAGTATCATCATCTCTTATTTCCGTTTTAACTTGAGTTAAGATATCACCTTGATCCATCTTTTTAGACATATACATAATAGTAATACCCGTTTCTTTATAGCCATCAATTATAGCATGATGAATTGGTGCCCCTCCTCTTAGTTTTGGTAAAAGAGAAGCATGAACATTAATACAACCATACTTAGGATAATTAAGTATCTCTTCTGGTAATATTTGTCCATATGCACAAGTTACTATTAAGTCTGGTTTTAAATCTAAAATAGGTTGATACTCTTCTTTTATATGTCTTGGTTGAAAGACTTTTAAACCTAGCTCTTCACTAACAACTTTAACAGGAGGTGGAGTCATAATCTTCTTTCTGCCCACCATTTTATCAGGTTGAGTAACTACTCCTACTACTTCATAATTATCATTTAATAACTTAACTATAGGAACAGCAAACTCAGGGGTTCCCATAAATACTACTTTTAAACTCATCTAAACTCCTCCAATTCCATAATATCTAAATATAATAAATAGTGTACAACCTAAAGAGATAAATAGCAATCCTAATAGTGAGAGAATTGTAGCATAACCATAACTAACACTTCTCTTAGGAACTATTACTGGTACTTCCTTCTTTTCTACTACTTCTTCTTTTTCTTTCACTATAAACCTATTTTCTTTTATCTCTTTATAACTAGGAAAAGTTTTAACTGTAAAACTAAGTGGAAATAAGGGAGAATATCTTCTAATATGAGAATACTTACTATCAGTAATTCTAGCTATAGAAACAACTAAATCTTCATATTTTGACTTTTTAATTATTTCATCTATATCATCTAGACTATCTTTTCCTACATCTTTTCTAGAAATAAAAGCTATTTCTGGTAATAAATTGCTAGCATCTAATAAATTCCACTGTTTAGAAAAAGCTGCTACTACTGTATCTTTTTCTTTATCAGTCATGTTTAAATGTTTTGCTAAAAGTAACAAGTTATTTCTACAAGCATCCATATCTTTACGATAATAAGCTTCATAATCATAACTAGCATTATCTTTATAATATTTAGAAGTAGCCACTAAATTACAAAAATACTGAGGACTTCTAAAAGCATAATAATAAGCCATCGCTGGTGAATCTGTTATAGAAATAGATGTAATACCATCAAGTAAATATTTAGGTATCATATCATTATACTTATGATTTTTAAAGATATAGTAAAGTTTTTTCATATAAAATACAGGATAAGAATAATCTTTAGCATCAATTCCCTTTTCTTCTACTAATTCTTTAAAAGCACTTGGAAAACTATGAAACATATAACCATTAACTATATACTCTTCATATAGATATGATAAGATTTTTCTTTTATTATCACTAGATGTTTTATCAGTTAAATTAAGTTTTAATCTTATTAATTCTCCTAATAATTCATTAGACCATAAAACTAATTCTTTATGATCATTATAGCTATAAACCATTTTTTTTAACTCGTCCATACAATATAAAAAATTATTGGTATCTTTTATAACAATACAATATTTTATTAAAAAGTCCATTACTATCATTAGGGAGTACTGATTATAGCCATACTTTTCTCCATTAGGGGAAAAGACTGATACTTTATTAATAGTTTTAGAAGATTCTAATGTATCATGAAGAAGATTTAACACTTCAGGCATCTTAAATATTTCTAAAGGCATGATATCAACCCCAATCTTATCTAAATTATACAAGAAAAAGACATCTTTTACAAGTGTCTTTAAATTTTAAATTACATAAAAGTTGGTGGAGTATTTCCATTATTATCACCAGGCATTACCTCTGGAATTGGACCTATTGTATCAGTTGCAGGCATTGGACTAGTAGGTTGATTATTAGGATTAACACCAAAATTAATAACATTTGACGGTTGTGAAACTACTTGATTATTAGGTGTTTGTTCAATATTAGTATTTTGGACAGTTACAGGAGTTGGATTAGTAGTTTCTGGCATAATAATTGATGAAGTACTACTATCCAGTTTGTTATCAACCACACCCATATTTTGTGGAGTTATAAAACTTGGTTTAATCTCTTCTACTGCTGGCTGTGTTTGTACACTAACACTAGGAGTATGAGAAATATTTATATTGCCATTCCAAATACTAACAACATCACAGTTACCACTCTTAGGCATAGGATCAGGCATCTTTAATTTAACAATAAGTGGTATTTTAAAAGCGCTACCAAATCCAAGACAAGTACCAGATTGCAATGTCTTTTGTTTTTCAACAACATCATCAGAAATATTTGGTACCATTTTTCTAATATAGTCAACATCAACGGGATGATTCATCTTAAATATTAAGAAGTTAGAACATTGAGAAATAACTGTATCAGATAATTCTACTGGTCTTTGAGAAATAAGTCCTAAAATTAATCCATACTTTCTACCTTCCTTAGCAATACGTTCAAATATATTATAACCTATTAAGAATCTATCTGTATCATTTTGAATATATCTATGAGCTTCTTCAACAAGAATATGGAAAGGAATACTTGCTCTATTCTTTAATCCTTTAGTAAATTCAAATAATAGTCTTGAATAAACTTTAGTTATTACTTTAGCAAAATCATCATCTACATCATCTAAATTAATATTTATAATTTGATATTTTGTACCATTAGAAATTATTAAGTTAGATAAATAAGTTTCTAAAGTTTCATATCTACCACTAGGACTAGAGAAATATTTAGCATTATTAGAAGTTATTAAAGAGTGAAGTCTAACTCTAAGAGTTACTGAATCACCATAAGTTTTCTCATTACGAAGCCATCCTTCACTAATCAAGGTAAAGTTTAAGGCTTTCTCTAAATCTTCTAATGTATAATAGCACTCTTTAGGTGGTTCATAGTCATCAAACTCTTCATGAATAAAGCTTGATACATATTCAGTTAATAAAATACTTTCAGAAAACTGTCCATGAGAATCAATTAAAAAACATTCTCTAAACTTTCTAACATAACCAATACCTTGAACAGGTGACTCTAAATTGAATTCTGGCGTAGAACAACTAGCAAGTATTGAAAATACTTCATTTCTTTTATGAGGAGACGTTTCATTACTATATAGTATAGTCATAATAGCTTTAGCAATTAAATGATTTTTATATCTATTAGCATCTCCACCTTGAGCAAAGATTCTAGCTAGTTTTAGCATTCTTTCAATAATTGGTAATTGTGAATGATTTGAAGCTTGCAAAAGTAAAGCTATATCAGTCTCATTAAGTAAGAATATTGGAAGTCTTAATGGTTCACCTATTCCATCCGTCTCATTAGTAGTAATAAATCTATAATGATAATTACTATCTATTCTATTTAAATCTTTAAAAGCATTATAATACTCTCCTGAAGCATCAAAGATTAAGATATTAGATTTATAAGGAAATAATCTTTTATCCATAAACATATTTTGCATAATTCTAGAGATACCACAACTCTTACCACTACCACTATTACCAAATATAGCAAAGTGATTACTAAAGAAGTTATTAACATCTAAGTATACTGGATGGTCATTATAAAATGGACTAACTCCTAGTAACATATATCCTGCTTCATCACGACCTACTATCATTGGTATTTCACTTTGTTCAATCACTCTAACACTAGCATCAATCTTAGGTTTTCTTAAAACACCACCTACTAGTTTACCATTTACTATCTCACCTAAAAAACGTACCTTTACAATATCATCTTGTAAGTCATCTACTTCTGCTAATATTTTTTTATTTTCATCTTCAATAACAAGATGTAGATTCATCAAATTCATAGCAAGATGTTCTTTATCTTTTAGTCTAATCTCTGCACCTTGATCACCTATATAAATAATTCTATCAAACATATAATAAGCCAACTCCTATCTTGTAATAATTGTATCACAAAAACATTTAAACACAAAGAAAAAGAGAAAATATTTTTCCCTTAATTAAGCAATAACAACAGTTCCACTACCACCTAACTTATCTTCTAACCAACTCTTAGTAGTTGCATTTTTAGTTATTATGTTTATAGCAGATGAAGTACCATAAAACATATTGTTATAACTAGTTACTTTATCAAATGTAGCGTTTCTAAAATCTAGGCTTGTTAATTTGCTACAGTTTTTAAACATATAACTCATATTCGTTACATTTGACGTATCAAAGTTACTTACATCTAGACTGGTTAAACTGCTACAATTTTCAAACATATAACTCATATCTGTTATTTGTGAGGTATCAAAGTTACTTACATCTAGAATGGTTAACCTTGTACTACCAGAAAACATCTCACCCATATTTGTTACTTGTGATGTATCAAAACTACTTAAATCTATATTTGTTAATTTGATACAACTTTGAAACATATGACTCATATCTGTTACGTTTGATGTATCAAGTAAATTTACATTTTCTATCTCGGTTAATTTTGAAAAATTATAAAATAAATCACTACTATTATAATTGGCTATTACTCCACCATTACCCTGTATATACAAAGTATTAGTTATTGTATCACCAGTATTTGGTACTAGTCTTGCCATTACCGTTTTATTTTTAGCAGATGATATATCCCATGACTCACTTTCTCCCTCTATTTTATTAATTGAATCTTGAAATACTATCTTTGTTACTGTTGATTGTTTCCTGTTCCAAAGATCACCACTATAGTTATTAGTAGCCATCATTCTCGTATTTTGACTACCTACTATGTTTAGTTTGGCTTTAAATACTTTATTTTCTTCTGATTGAGGTATATCATTTGCAA
>ERZ825670.900-NODE-900-length-36025-cov-5.089352_pt1 | contig 36025 bp, 47 predicted proteins | sample MGYA00519929_ERZ825670 | MGnify/ENA primary metagenome ERZ825670 (study PRJEB31778, sample SAMEA3449207) | human gut metagenome | biome: human gut; feature: human-associated habitat; material: faeces | place: United Kingdom | collected 2010/2012 ...
CGGACCCGTAACTTAACCTTGGCAAGGTTATGTTTTACCACTAAACTATACCTGCGAATATTAGCTTTATTATAATATCAAAATATTTAGTATTTGTCAAGAAAATAAAAAATAATTTTAATAAAATAAAGCTTCTAAATGATATGTATAATTTTTTACCATAGTATTATAAAAATCAAAACAATTTTTTTTAAGAATAGGATTAGCATTATAAATATTTAGTGTTAATACATTTTTGTTATTAATACTAACAGTAAGATAGCCTATGGTAGAATTAGCAGGTAAAGGGGCTTTAAAAGTAGTATTACAATATATATATATGCTAACATCATTAATATGATTACAATTTACTGGCAGAAAATTATATGGTAAATTTTCTAAAACAGCATCTACATTATTAGAAAGAGCTTTTTTTATTGCAAAACTAGAAGAGTTACATATTTTCCAATTTGAAAATTCATTCAAAATTTTTTCATTAATATTTACCATTTCAAAATTTTTAAAAGCATATTTAATTAATTCATTGCTATCTTTAGTTCTATCTTTTTTTGTATCAGCACCAAGAACTATGCAAATCAAATCCATATTACCACGTTTAATAGAAGTTACAAGACAACGATTTGCACCATTTGTAAAACCAGTTTTAACACCATAAACACCATCTAAATTACCAAGAAGTTCATTTGTATTAGACAAGTTTTTTGAATATCCATTAATAGAAACAGTATAATTTTTAGTTCCAACTAAATTACGAAAAACATCATTTTTTAAGGCATAATTTGTAATAAGTGCAAGTTCATATGCAGTAGTATAATGGTCTTTATTGTCAAGACCATGAGGAGTAACAAAATGAGTAGATGTAAGATTTAATTCAGAAGCTTTTGTATTCATTAAACCTGCAAAACCATCAACACTTCCACCAACATATTCAGCAAGTGCAACAGCAGCGTCTCCCTCTGTTTCTTATTGACAGGAAAATATATAAATAAGTATTCACTTTTTAAAAATGGGGATGAAATTTTATATTTGATCGTAATATTTTTTGAGGCCAATATATGCCTCTTTTTGTATTTTGAAATTTGTATGTTCTATATTTAAAAATATTATAGATTATATTATAATATTTTTAAATAAAATAATAACTCCATTAAAAATATACTTATGGAGGTGATGCAAATGGATAATGATAAACTAAGCATTTCAGTAGAAGAAGCAGCTAGAATGTTAGGAATTGGTAGAAATTTAATGCTTAAACTTGTAACTGTACCAGGATTCCCAGCAATTAGATTTAAAAGAAAAATTATTATAAATAAAAACAAATTACAACAATGGTTTGATGAAAATGCTGGAGTTTATGGGAAGTATAATTATTGATTGAAAAATATTAAAACAAAAATTAAAGAGGTTTAAAATAAACAATGATAAAAGATACAAATATAGAACAAAAAATCTATTAAATTTTAAGAATGGAGTTGATAAAAATGTTAAAATTTTTATTAGGATTATTTTTAGGGGCCAATCTTGGTCTCTTTTTATATGCCTGTATTTTGGCAGGTAAAAAAGCAGATGAACATATTTATAACGAAGGAGGTAAACAGTGAATGAAGAAAATAAAATTAGTTATTATTCCATCATACCTGCTACGGTCCGTTATGATAAAGAATTAAAACCTGCAGAAAAATTATTGTATGGTGAAGTAACAGCACTAGCAAATAGAAATGGTTACTGCTATGCACAAAATAAATACTTTGCAGAACTTTATAATGTTACAAATGGCACTGTCAGCAAATGGTTATCTCATTTACAAAAATTAGGTTACATACAAATTGAAATAAAAAGAAATGAAAAGCAAGAAATAATTGCTAGGTATATCTATATTGTAGATACCCCCTATGGTCAAAAAAGACTATACCCCTATTGTCAAAAACAACCATACCCTATGGTCAAAAATGACATAGATAATATTATAAATAATAATATAGATGACTTATTTATTTTAATTATAAATAATAGCAACAAAATTCCAAACGATTTTTATCGTGTTTTAGAAAGATTAGAATTTATCTATCCTGAAAATATATTATCAATAATGAAACAAGATAAAATTCAAATGCTCAAAAATATTATTTATATCTTGTACGATTTATATAATAATCAATTTGGCTTTCTGCTTTCAAAGGTAAGTAGAGAGTCTTTATTAAATTTGTATATTTTAGCACAAGAACATGAACCTAACGATTTATTAAATTATTATAAAAGAACAATTATCAATAAATACACAGATGACAGTACCTAAAGGAGCGATTTTATGCTAGATAATTATATAAATAATTTTGAAAATATTGTATCTTCCATCCTTTTTATTAGTTTTAAAACAATTCTGATATTATTAGTAATCTTATTAGTTATATCATTATTGTTGCTAATATTAGGATGTTTGATAAAGTCACAAAAGATAAAAAGTAAATTTTTAAAAGTAGTACCAGGTTTAATGTTTGGTATTATTTTTATACTCGCCCTCCCTTTTATTTTTGTATATTTTAAAAATATACTTTAAATAGTGTGCCCTATATGATTTAGCCTTTACAAAAATTGTATAGGAGATGATGAATTATGGATTTAACAAAAAGAAAAAAACAGATAATTACAAAATTATCTACAATTAGCACCACACTTACATTACTCGCAATAAAAAGCAATGTGTGTTTTGCTGAAGGAGGAATTGGAACACAAGAAGTCCAAACAGCTACTGACAATATTAAAAGAGTAATAACTTCTATTGCTATGCCTCTTGGTCGGTATCTTAATCTTTGCAAGTATTGTTGTAGCAGCACTCAAGATGATAGCAAATGCAAACAATCCTCAAAAAAGAGCTGAATCAATAGGTTCTCTTGCTTGGATTTGTGGTGGTGGTGTAATTCTTGGAGCATCACTAATAATCGCTGGAATTATCATAAATATTGCTACTAATAACACTGGAAGTTTACTTGGTGGCTAGAAAGGAGCAATTATATGAGAGTTTTTAAAGTCCCCTTTGATATTAAAAGGGAAGAAAAAATATTTGGTGGATATCTAAGTTTAAGACAAGTAACCTATTTGATGTTATCTGCATCAAGTCTTTCAATACTTGCAACGCCATTGCCAATAGCAATTAAAATATTGTTTATTACGATAGTTTGTATTTTCTTTTTATTATGTGCATTTTTTAAAATTGGTGAGCAGAACTTTGATAAGTTCTTTTTTTATGGAATTAAATATCTATTTCGCAAAAAGAACTTCGTATATGTGAGGTGTAGCCGATGGTAATAATGATAATATTTTTAATTTTAAGTATTGTTTTAGTTATAGGTACAGCAATTTATCTAAACAATAAGAAAAAAAAGGTTAATCGTAATATAAAACAAAATCCTAATCAAGAAACAAAAGAAAAAAGTAGCAAAAAAGCTAAAAAGCAATTAGCAGACATCTTACAAATAGAAATAAAGGATAATATTCTGTGTTTCGGCAATAGATATTCAAACATAATTAAACTTGGAAACATTGACTATAATATGCTATCAACACATGAGCAAGATTCAATAGAAAGCATATTGATACAAACAGCTTTAGCAATAGATTATCCAGTACAATTTTTTATCACTACTGAATTTATTGACACAAGCAAGGTTGTTGCTCTTATAAAACAAAATAAGAATAGAAATTTTAAAATACAAGAATATAAAAATTATTTAATTGAATACTTAGAGAATTTAATGGAAAACAGGTCAATTTCTGTTGTAAAAAATTATGCCATTATAAGTTATGATGGAACATATGAAAATGCCATAGAAGAACTAAATAGAAAATCTATGTCTTTTAAAGGAAATCTGCTAAGAGCAAAAATTGTATGTGAGATACTTAATGAAGATGAAATAAAGAATTTAATTTATAGAGAATTAAATAAAAATTCATCTCAAAATATTAGTAAATTACAGGAAGGAGGTAAAAATCTATATGTTGGGAAAAAACAAAAAGCAAAAACAAAAAGAAATTAATATTTTTAATAATATTCCAAATATAATGGACTTGCTTCTTCCAGATGAATTACAAGAGAAAAAAGATTATTTAGTTTTAGGTTATAATAAATTTTCAAGAATATTTGTAATGACAGTTTATCCTGAACAGACTTGGGTATCTTGGTTGGATGACCTTTTTAATATCGGAAATATTAATATTTCTGTAAAAATTGAGCCATCTTCAAATGGTACTGTTATAAATCAATTAACTAAAAAACTGGTTCAAAGTCAATCTGAATATGCTACCTATTCAAGGCAAGGTAATATTTTGCATTTACCTGAACTTGAAAAACAAATATGTGATCTTGAGGACTTACGAATGTTAATACAAACAAATCAAGATAAATTATTTTTTGCTACTATTTTTATTACTTTAAATGCAGAAAGTTTACAAGAATTAAATGAAAAAACAAAAATACTAGAAAGTGAATTAAACAAAAGAACTTCTATGATAAGGACTTTAACCTTTAGACAATTAGAAGGACTTAAAACAATGCTCCCTATTGGAGAAATACCAATAGCTAATTATGAGCGTAATATGGTTGCTGGTCGGAGTGGCAACATTAATACCTATATCAAATCCAAATCTATCTCACGATAGAGGAATTTTTGTAGGTAGAAATATGTTCACAAATGCACCAGTATATGTTGATACTTTTATAGGTCCTCCATCACTTCCAAATCCTCATGTATTTATTTGTGGTACTTCTGGAGGAGGAAAAAGTGTAGCACTTAAAACTTTAACAGCTAGAAATATTGCTACAACAGGTTGTGGTGCATTCTTTATAGATGTAGAACGGAGAATATACAAACTTAACTAAAATGCTTGGTGGTAAAGTAATAAAAATCACACAAGGCGAAAGTGCTGGTATAAATCCTTTTGAGCTTGAACCTGATACCAAAGGAAATAAGCAATTTTTAAATATATTAGATAAGGTGGCAGAAATAAGGGCTTTACTTGCAACAATATGTAGAAACTATCAAGGAAGAACCTTAAATGGAACAGAAATTACTGAAATTGAAATAATTGTTAATCAATTATATGCAGAAAAACGGTATTACAAGTGATGTCAATTCACTTTTTGAGAAAAAAGGTGGAAAACTTGATAATGGTAAATATGCAGTTGGTAGAATACCAAAGAAAATGCCTACTCTTTCGGATTTTCAAAAGAAATTAAAAGAAAGAAAAAATTGCGAAGAACTTGCACAATTACTTGTTCCTTTTCTTCGTGGTAATTCCCTTGGAATTTTTGATTGCGAAAGTAAAATCACATCAGATGAAGATATAATTTCTTTTGATATGTCTGAAATAAAGGATGAATTTACAAAGTTATATGCTTCTTTTGTTATTCTTACTTGGGTTTGGCAAAAGTTTGTATTAAAAAATAAAGAAAAGAAAAAGATTATTGTTTGTGATGAGGCATGGTTATTTTTAAAGTATCAAGAATCGGCAGAGTTCTTGGTAAATGTGGCACGTCGCCGGCCGTAAGTACAATCTTCCATTATTCATCCGGCAGCCAATTTATTGATGAATTTTTAGGCTCAGAAGAACGGTAAGACTATTATCAATATATGTTCAACTAGATATTTGTTTAAACAAAGTCCTGGAAGTGTAGATGCAGTAACGGACTTTTTTAATTTATCTGAAGGAACTAAAAATTTTCTTACAACAGCTAATCCTGGCGAATGTGTAATTAGTTTGAATAATAGTGTTACAGCAATTAAATTTGTAATTACAGATTACGAAAAACAATTTGTATTTACTTAAGGAGGCGATGGGAAATGAAGAAATTATTAAAAAGTATCTTTATAATAGTAACTATTTTGGTATTGCTATCTCCTATTTGCTTTGGAGCTGATACAAATTTCAAGGATCAAATAAAAAAGGAAGATGGTTCATTATTTGAAAAAATAATTGCAGAATGCATTGGAGGAATTGCACAGACAGTATTTGACTTCGCAACAGGAAAAGAAGCAAATGTCCGGTTTTAAAGACTATGACACATTGATATTTAATAATAACAATTCTAATGATAGCTTATCACCTTTTACAACAGAACTTTGGAATAAAACGATGGATTGGTACAAAGTATTTGCCATTATTTCTGGTAGTTTGATTTTAATTGCAGTTTTCATGTTATCTTATAAAATTATGGTTGCAGGAATGAATACAGCAAAGAAAAATGAAGCAAAAGAAAGTCTAACAAGACTATGCTTTGGTGGTGTTGCAATAGCTTTTGCTCCTATGTTTGTTAGGTTTTTATTATTTTTGAATAATAGTTTAGTACATTTATTGGTAACAGCTGCAAATAGTGGAACTTTGGAAGGCTCACTTGGAAACAGTATGCTAACATCTATAAAAACAGGAAATGCAATTACAACAGCATTAGTTATCGCTATGTTTATATATTTATTTGTGAAATTAAATATTAAATTTATTGTCAGACAGTTTACAATTATAATTTTTACCATATTCACACCAGTTGCTTGTGGTTTATGGATTATCAATAAAAATGTAACAGCAGCCGCTATATGGGCAGGTCAAATAATAATGAATATCTTTATGCAATTTATATATTGCTTTTTATTTTTGATATATCTTGCTTTTCTACCTTCTCGGAGGTGGTTGGGCTGTATCTCTTATATGGGCTATGATGATTTTACCTTTAGCAGATGCTTTACAAAACTGTTTACAAAATCTAACTTCAAGGATTGCTGGAATTGATAATGAACAAATGGCAGGTAGAGTTATGGGTATGGGTGCAATGCTTGGATTTAGTCTTGGAGCGATTAAAGAGCAATTTAATTCTCCATCATCAAATATAAAAACTGGAACTTCGAATAATGATAATTCTGGAGGAGGTTTAAAAGGTTTTATAAATAGAGCGAAATCAGTTGTTAGTCCTGGCATGAATTTAAGTGATGAAAAAGATTATAACGGAAATATAAATCCTATTAGAAATGTTATTCCAAAAGAAAAGCAAAATAATAATGTTTCTATCCCTATATCAAATGGAGCAAATAAAGTAAACATGTCAAATGGCAGTACAAATACACCAAAATCTGTTGTAGGTAAGGTTGCAAAAACCGGATTTAATGCTACTAAAGCATATTTAAGTATGGGTGCAAAAATGGCTGAAGGTGATTTTAGTAAATCTCCATATAAAAGCAATAATCATAATGTAAGAAAAAACAATTTTCAAAATACAGAGTATATCAATAAAGTAACAAATAATAATGACATCAAGAAATTAGGTGATGAAAATGAATCTAAAGGATAAAGCAAAAAGTAAAGTAAAAAACAAAATGAAAAAAGTTGCTTTTAAAGTAATTAAGCCTTTTCTTCCATTTATCATTATAATTGTTGGATTATTTTTTGCTATTTGTACGATTATTGATGCAGTATTTGTTCAAGAGGTACAAACTGACAGTTCTTCTATGCCTGAAGCACAACAAGAGTTAAGAACAAAATGTATAGAAAAAGCTGAATACTTAAATACCTGTCATAACTACAAAAATGGCGAAAGTACACAATATTTGCTTGATATTGATAGCAGAGAAACAGACAAAGAAGTTCAGTGGTCTCATTTATATTCTATTATGGCATTTCATAATATGACAGATAATACTAAAATAGATGAAGCTTTATTAAATAAAGTAGCAAGTGAATTTGAAAGTACATTTACATATGAAAAAATAACAGTAAAAGTTGAAACTACTACAAAAGATGACAAAGGAAATACTAGTACATCCACAAATGAAGAAACAGCTTATATATTAGTTGAAAGTGATACAATAATGGGACATTATAAATACCATTATGAAGAAAAAACAATAGAAAACGGTAATACTAAAACTACTAAAAAAGTATTTACAAATGAAGAAATTATTGGAGAAAAATACGAAAGATTAAAAAAATACTTAAAGGATAAATTACATATTAGAGAAAGTGATATTGACACAGATGTTGAAGTAGTAATACAAGCAGCAAATGGTTACTATGAAGGTGAAGAAAATACTAGTTGGTTACAAGGAAGTTCATCTTCAAGCACAATAATTACAGATGGCAAAGGTTTAATTCCAACTCGGTATGTTCACTTGGCCTATACCTGGTTATACGAATATAACTTCTCATTTTGGTATGAGAACTCATCCAATAACGCGGTGCTTATAAATTACATTCTCGGAACTGATGTACGGAGCACCAACAGGTAGCAATTTTGTGGCTATGGCAGATGGAACAGTTATAAAAGCTACTTATTCTAGTTCTTATGGAAATATGGTTATGATAGACCATCGGAAATGGCATAGTAACTTTATATGCACATGGCTCTGAAATATTAGTTAAAACAAATCAAACAGTAGTACAAGGGCAAGCAGTTCTAAAAGTTCGGTAGTACAGGTTATTCAACAGGACCACATGCACATTTTGAAGTTAGAATAAATGGCAATTTTGCAAACCCAGAGGACTACTTTGAAGGAGGTAATTAAAAAATGGTATTGATTTTTACAGATAATGAGCAGTTAGATAGAGATTTAAGTAAAAAAATCGAAGATAGTAGAATTGTCTATTATCCTGATTATGTACTAGAAGAAAAAGAAGCATCAACTCTAATTGCTACTATTCAACCAAACAAATACAATTTTAAAGACTTTATGTTTAAAGTAAGAGAAAAAAATATACAAGTTATTTTAATTTTAGAAAATGAAAAAGTCAAAGAATTAAAAGATGCTTTACTTTTAGGAATTTATGACATTGTTTTTGATCCATTTGACTTAGATGAGGTATGTAGTAAAATTACAAATCCAAATCCATTTTCTAAAATTTCAAAATATATAAAAGAAATACAAGAGCTAGAACAATAAACTAGGTCTTTTTTATTTCAAAGAAAGGGGTGATTTTCACTTACATTTTAGTAGAAAATAGAAAGGAGGACTAATTTTGAAAGATAAAACAAAACAAATACTAAAAATTATACTTATTATTTTAAGTTGTTTAATTGTAGTTGGAACAGGTGCTTTTTTAGCATATAAATACATAGAAAATCAAAGAATACAACAAAACATAAGTAATATATATAATATCTACAATAATGATAATAGACAAGATATTATAAATCAATATCATACTGTAAACAATGAAAATACATTAGGAGTTCCAGTTGCATCAGAAGAAAACAAGGAAGAAACATTAAATGCTATTGCAACACTTGAAATACCATCTATCAATTTTAAAGATATTGTAATAGAAGGTACAACACAAGATGCATTAGCACAAGGAATTGGACTTTTTGAACATAGCAGTATTTTACAAGGAAATGTTTGTTTAGCAGGACACAATACAACTAGATTTTTTGCTAATTTAAAGGATGTAAAACAAGGCGACCGTATAAAATACTCCTCTTGTTTAGGTAATAAAGAATATGAAGTTACTACAATTAAGCAAATTGAAGAAACCGATTGGTCTATGTTAGAAGATACAGAAGATAATCGACTTACAATTATTACTTGTGTAAAAGGTCAAAAAAATTTAAGACTTTGTGTCCAAGCATTAGAAGTAAAATAAAAATTTTTTTCTTCAACATTGTCTTTTTATTATTTAAGATGTTACCATTATTGTAGAGGTGATGTCTTATGAAAAGTAAATTAAAAATTATGCTAAGTTTTATGGCATTAGTAATGCTAATTCTATTTGTTACTCTTAGCTTATTCCATAAAAAGCAAAAAAGTATATTAGAAGAAAGTACCAATGAATTAGAAACAAATACAATGATGGAGAAAGAAAATATAATTGATAATGCACAAGAAAACATTATTGAAATAAATACAATAGATACTTCTAATAATATAATTGCGAATGAAGCTAAAGAAACTACAACCAAAGTCAAAACTAAAGAACCAGAGGAAAAGCCAAAGACAAGTGATACTAAAATTAGTATATCTAGTTCAAATGCTAAAACTCAAACAACTAATGAAAGTACACAAACAAAAGATGAGATCAATAACAATAAAATAGTTAAACCAACTACTAATGAAAATAACCCAAACATCAATAATAATAACAATCCGTCTAAACAAATAGAACCTGAAGAAACAAAACAAGAGCAAACAATAAAGAAAATATCTCAAGAAGAATACAATGCTGAAGTACAAAAATATTTAAAAGATATTCAAGCTATAAAACCAGGACTAAAATATAAAAATATTAAAAAGGGTCAAGTATTTTGGCCTTATCGTACAAGTGAAATAGAAATTGGTGTAGGCAATGTATCTTTTGGAACAATTTATTATTATGTAGAAATTTTCGTTGAAGGAAATCAAGAGAAGTTTAGATACTATATTGATTGGGTTGGTAATGAATAATTAAATATTAATTTATTAAAATAGGTTTTTATAGCCTATTTTTTTATATGAAAAATTTTAAATGAAAGAAGGTTTTATTATGGGAAATAAACTAATTAAAAAAGTATTTTGTATTTTTTCTTTAATAACAATATTACTTACAACTTTATTATCTAGCTTTTCACAAGTATTTGCAGTAAATATTGGTGATAAAGTAGAAATTGTAGATAGAGGAGAAACTGCAAAACATGTTAAATATAAATTTGATAGTGGTGTCTATGCTTATGTAAAAACCCATTATGTAGGATATTATGAAAATGGTATTTTTAGACCAGCTTATTGCTTAAATAGAGATAAACCTGGTGTAGATGACACTTTATCTTATGATGTTACAATTCAAGAAGCAATGCAAAATCCTGCTGTTTATCGTGTCCTTTTAAGAGGCTATCCATATGCAGGAAATCTTGGATTTAGTGATGAAAAAGATGCATTTTTTGTTACAAAACAAGCTATTTATCGTGTATTAGATGGTGGAGATACAGGTCGCTATCAAGGTGCTGATGAAATAGGAAATCGTATGGTAGAGAAAATTAAGGAACTTGTTGACTATGGTAGAAATGGTACAGAAACAAGGAGAGATCCTGTATTAAATATAACAACAATAAAAAATGCTAGTGTAGATGATAAAGATTCAAATTATATCTCTCAAGTATTTAAAGTTGATTCACCTATCAATTCAAAAGATATAAGAATATATATGAATGGTAGTCAAGCACCTGCTGGAAGTAAATTAACTGATATGAATAATAATGAAAAATCAGAATTTGCAAAAGGTGAACAATTTAAGGTAATTGTACCTAGAAAAAATATTAAAAAGGATGTTTTGATAGATATTACTGCTACTGGTAATGTAGAGACATTCCCTGTATTTTATACAAAAGCACCAAACTCTGCTTGGCAAGATTATGCAATAGTATCTGATCCTTTTGTTTTTACAACAACAAATGCAAAAATGACATATACTGAACCAACTGGAACTGTTGAAGTAGAAAAAGTATCAAAACAAGACAATGAGTATAGTGGACTAGCTGCTGGTAGTGGATTAAAAGGTGCTCTGTTTAAACTTGAAAGAATTGATGGAATTGAAACTTATAAAGTACAATGCACAACAGATGATTTGGGAAAAATCATTAAAGAATTAAAATTAGGCACTTACAGATTAACTGAATTGGTATCTGCAGACTATTACCAAATAGACAAAGAAGGTGCTGAATATGAGTTCACTTTGGAATATGACGGACAAAAAATTGTTATTAAAGTAGAAAATGACAATGTAGTATTAGAAACAGAAGTTGAAAAAGATGGAAATAAATTAGGACAAGGAAACGAAGTTATAAACTATCAAATTTCTAATGTTCATAATTCATCTTCTGTTAGATTAAATAATTTCAAAATTGAAGATAGCTTACCACAAGAAGTTAGACTACAATCAATTACAACTGGAACATTTAACGAAGATTTAAAATACAAAGTAACATATACTACAAATAAAGATAATACTAAAACAATAGCAAGTGGTTTAAGCACAACAAAAGATAATACAATAGATTTTACAAAAGAAAAACTTGCAAATGATGAGTACATTACAAAATTTGCACTTGTATTTGAAAGTGTAAAATCAAACTTTAAATCTACAAAAGATATAACAGTTCAAGCAAAAGTTATTGAAGGATTAGAAGTAAATTCTACATTCAAAAATTGTGTAGTGGTTGGTGGAACTTATATAGGTGTTACTGTGGAAGATAAAGATTGCACACCTACAACTGTTTATGAAAATAAAGTACAAGTAAATAAAACTGCTGCCGAAGATAATCAATATACTGGAGATAAGGCTGGAGATAAATTATCAAATGTAACTTTGGATGTTTATAATGCAGAAACAGATCAAAAATTTGGAACAATCAATATTCAAGATGGATTTGGAGAATTAAAATACCTTCCTATTGGAAAATGGTATGCAGTTGAAACTTCTAAAAATGATTATTATGTATTTCCTGAAAATAATAGATTTGATTTTGAGATAACTGAGAAAGGACAAACTGTTATCTTAGACATTGAAAACGATGTTGTAAATCTTAAAATTGATGTTGAAAAAACAGGAACAGTTGAATGCAAACCTGGTGAAGATATTGAATACAATTTTGATATTCAAAATAAATCAAATGATGCAGTAAATAACTTTGTATGGGGAGATATACTTCCATCTGAAGTAAGAATCCAAAAATTATATACAGGAACATTTAATCAAGAAAATAGCTACAAAGTAGAATATATAACAAATAATAATTCTAATTGGAAAACAGTTGGAACATATAATACAACAACAAACAATGAAATAATTTTAGATAGTGAAACTCTTGGATTAGCTGATGGCGAATATGCCCAAGAAATAAGATTTGTATTTGAAAAAGACGTACAAAAAGGTTTCAAAAATGAAGGAACACAAATTATTGTTACTGCAAATAGTGATTTAAAAAATAATCAAATTATAGAAAATCATACATATGTAACAGCTGATTATTTAGATATTAAATTAAATGATAAAGATGAATTCCATACAATAGTTAGAATTCCTGAAAAAACAACTTTTACAGGAGTATTACCTCGTACAGGTAAATAATTTTAAGTTAGTAATCCCTTTATAAATTTGCCCTTCAAAAATAAATTTATAGGAGGATTTTTATTATGGAGATTAAAATAACAGATGTTAAAATTTTTAAAATTAAACAAAGAGGAGCTTTACTTGGCTATGCAAATATAGTGCTAAATAATAGCTTCATTATTAGAGGAATTAAAATATTAGAATCAGAAAAGAATGGAAGATTTGTAGCAATGCCTTCTCGCAGATTAAGAGAAGAAAAACGAGCATATAGGGATTTATGCCACCCTATTAACCAAGAAACAAGAGAAATCATAACAGCAACTATTTTTAATGCTTATGATGAACTAGAAAATATAGAAGAATAATTTATAGTCCTTTGATTTGCCTTTACTATAATAAAGAAAGGACTTTTTTTATGATTATATCAGATAAATTATTAAATGAATTAGTGAATTTGGAAGAAAATATACATTTGCTTGTAGAAAATAATAAAAACATTAATGATATACAACTAGAGGCTTTTTTAAGAAATTTGGAAAAGAGAAGATATAATATTTTAACTCAAATTAAGTTATACAATAAAACTGTAGAATATAAAACGGAAAGAATTAAAAATATTAGTGATGAATATAAGGCTGAGGTAAAAGATAATATATTAAAAATATATATACCTGAACCAATGCCATCATATAAAAATTTGAAAACTCATGCTTTTAAAAATATTTTATTAAATATTTCAGAAATAACAAAACCATATGCAAATATGTTTACTAAAACAGTATTTATATATATCAAAATATTTGACAATATTAAGGGATGGGATATTGATAATAAATCTATAAAACCAATATCAGATGCCTTAATTTCAAGTGGTGTTATTCAAGATGATAATATTGATAAAATGTTTTATTGTGTAAAAGGTGAATTTTCAGAAATTCCTCATACTGAAGTTTATATTTCAGATGCCAAAAATAGTATAAAAATTTTAGAAAATAGTGTTAGTTAAAAATGTCCTTTTTTTGACCTTAAAAAAAGTTAAAATTAGGACATTTTTTAAAATGCAATAAGCCTTATTTTACAATACTTTGGAGAAATTTAAAGGACACTTTTATCTTCATAGGGCAGGTGTGTGATAGCGAAAGCTATCGCATAGCTGCCCAAGAACCATTATATAAAAAACTTAATTGAAAAGGTGGTGATTGAAATTAAAAGTATTTTTCCGACAAATATAAATGAAATAAATTTAGTGAAATTTATAGGTCGCTATCAATATATTTCTAGTAAAGATGTTCAATATTTCTTTGATGATACTTATTATCCAAAGAGAATAACAAAACTAATAAAAAATGGCATTATAAGAAGGTACAAAAAATATTTAGTTCTTGCAGATGATGGATATAATTTTATGAAAATACTAAACCAACATACAGTTCCTTTAGTATATCAGAAAAAATATGCAGACAGATTAAAGTTTATGAGCCATTTAGCAGCTTTATATAATAAAAGTAAATACATTACCTTTACCCCATCTTTTGAAATTAAAGATAAAACAGCATTTACAGAAAGTTCTCGTAAATATATAGGAATTTTAAAAATATTTGGAACAAATTATTTAACTTATCATATTTCAGAAGAACATACGCAAAAATATATAAATTCAGTTATATATGATCTTCAAAAAGAAAATAAATACAAAAATATTATTGTTCTAATAAATGATATAAAAAGAATTGATTTAAGGGATTTTGCCTTTGGTCTTAATTCAGTAATAATTTGCGAAGATAATGACAATAAATTACAGGAACTAAAATATTTACATCAAGTTAATTGGCCTAAAGTAGTACATAAACTATATAAGGATCAAGTACATTTATCAGAATATAACTTTTGCGATTATACTGATAATAGAGATAAATATATTACAAATTTCTATTTTGTAGATACTGAAAAAATAAATAGAATAGATATTTTCTTAAAAAATAATAATCAAAAACAAGCCGACATTATTTGCAACGAAAGCATTGTAAAATTATTACGGTCAAGAAATACCAACTGCTAATTATAAACTTATAAATTTAGATGAATTCATAGAAAAAGATATAAAAATGTATGACTAAAAAGATAATCTTTTATTCATCAATAGTATTTCTCATAATATTAAATATTTTACTTGATATTAACATTCAAAATTATATAAATATATTAAATGAATGTTTTAATAAACATATTATTATAAATCAGTTTTATTATGCTTTTATTTGCTCCATAATTGCCTTTATTTCGTTTTTAATTGTTATAGGAATAAAATTAGTCGTCTATTACAAAAATGACGAAATAAAAGGCATAAATTTAAAGACAGAAGATGGAACTTTTGGAACTGCTAATTGGTTAAATGATAATGATATTGATAACATACTTGGAAGAAACAATGTACCTGGCTTGATACTTGGCAAAAAGAACAATGATATTATAAAACTACCATTTGACAGTTACTTTAATAAGAATATTGCTGTTTTTGGTAGCAGTGGCAGTATGAAGACAATTCGGATTTTTGGTAACTAACCTGCTCGAATTACTTAAATACAAGAAGTCTATTATAGTCACAGATGCTAAAGGAGAAATTTATCGAAAGACAAATACATTATTTAGAGAAAATAATTATATTGTAAAAGTATTTAACTTAAAGGATATGGCTCACTCTGATAGGTGGAATCCATTAGGAGAAAATGAAGATATTACAGATATTCAAACCAGCTCAAATGTAATTATAACAGGAACGCAAAAGCATAATGGAAAAGATGATTTCTGGCCTCGTGCTGAAGAAAATCTTTTAAAGGCTTTTGAATTTTATTTTTTAGAGAATAAAATAGACCAAAACACTCTAACAGATATATACAAAATAATTGCAAATGGTGATATTGCAACACTTGATGGCATATTTAAAGGAATACCTCAAGAAAGTCCAGCAAGAATGAGCTACAATATTTTTGCAAGTGGATCTGATACAATAAAAGCATCAGTATTAACAGGTCTAGGAACTAGACTACAAGCATTTCAAAATAAAGAATTACAAGAACTAACAAATGCAACTGATATTGATTTAACATTACCAGGTAAGAAACCTTGTATTTATTATGTAGTATCAAGTGATGTAGATTCAAGCAGAGACTTTTTAATTTCCTTGTTTTTTACATTTTTGTTTATAAAGCTTGTTAAATATGCTGATTCAAGAATAGATGGAAAGTGTGAGAATGATGTATATTTTTTTCTGGATGAGTTCTGCAATATTGGAGAAATACCTGACTTCAATAAAAAGATTAGTACAGTAAGAAGTCGCGGAATTGCTTTAATTCCAATAGTTCAAAATATACGGACAGATTAAGAATCGCTATCCGATGGATACATGGCAAGAAATAATCCGGTAACTGTGATTTTAGACTATGTCTTCGGTGCTGCAGATACTTTAACAGCACAATATTTTAGTGATTTGCTAGGTGTTGCAACTGCTGAAACACAATCTGTTAGAAAGGAAGCAGGTATTGAAGGAAGTTTTGAATTTGGTCAAAAAAATATATCTACACTAAAGAGGAATTTATTAAATGCTGATGAAATTTTAAGAATACCATATAATCAGCTTTTAGTTAATATTCGTGGTAATAAACCATTGTTGCTTAATAAAATGGTATATACAGAACATGAACTTGCAAAAAAATTAAAAGATGTTTCAATAAGTGAATATAAACCTAATTGGAACAAACAAGAAACTCCAAAGCAAGTAATTCAAGCTATTTCAAAAGAAGAACCTAAGAAACAAGAAAAAATTGAAGAGTTTGAAGAAATTACATTAGATAATTTTTAAACATTTACTTAAAGGTAAGTGTTTTTTGATTGGGGGTGAAATGTTGGAAGAACTATCTATAAAAGAACTATTAAGAAGCAAAGAAGAAAAACGAATACTTACAGGAACTATATCAGGTATAGAAGATGAATACTACAAATTAAAAGACAAATATATTCCTTGTGCTATAGTCTGGTATAAAGATATAAAAGTATTGATACCAATTACACATTTAGCACTATCAAAACAAAATAAATCTCTAATTCGTGGTATGTTAGGGGCTGAGATTGACTTTATTATTTTAGAACTTGATAGTATTGCAAATGTTGCAATAGGAAGTAGAATAGATGCTATGGAATTAAGAGCAAAAATAGAAATTCCTAAATTAAAACAAAACGATGTTATACGAGTGCGAATTATCGCTGTTGGTGTAAAGCATATTATTGTTGATATGTATGGTAAAGAAGTAATTATTAAAGCTGATAATTTAAAACATACATATATAGTAAATTGTAAAGATATTTACAAAGTTGGAGATTATCTGCAGGTAAGATTAAAAAATATAGATACTAAAAATAGTATATTTGAATTATCAGCTAAAGATTTTGAAGAAGATCCATTTAAAAATATAAGAAAATATATATCTTTGAATGGGGAATATACAGGTATTGTAATTGCTTTTCCAAAACAAAGGAGTGGAATTTTAGTACAACTAGATAATTCAAATGTTACTTGCCTTGTACGAGTTCCAGCTAGATTTAATAATTTTCCACATTTTAAAGATAAAGTGTTAATAAAAGTAACAGAAATTAAAGAAAATAAGAAATTTATTTATGCTTATTTAATGAGAATAATTTAGAATAATTTTTATTTTTATTGTTTTTAATCAAAAAATGTAGTAATATATATGCAACCTTACGCAGAAGAAAGGCCAGCCCTTTCTGAAGGGCGGAAAGGGGGGTATTTCTTGAATACCGCAGATTTGATTTTGCATTTTGCTGATAAGTACATAGCAGAAAGAGAAAAAAACATCATGCTACAACAACAATTAGAGCAGTACCAACAAATGCAAAACGAAAAAAAGACAAAGACTAATGAATAGCAAAAGTTAGTCGGTAGAGTGGGGTTCGCAGCCTGCTCTATTTTTTTGAACAAAAAAAGTATGTGTATTCGCAGGTACACATACAGGTATTCTCAAATAACGCAGATTTATTTAAGACACATTTATTTTGTACTTAAATAATAACATATTATTTTACATTTGTCAAATCAATTTCAAAAATAACATGTTATTTAGAGCAAGTTTACTATTATTATATGCAATTTTTTGAAAAAGTCAATATTTTGGCTTTATTTTTTATTTTAAGGAGGTTTCTATATGTTAGAAGATGAAAGAATAAAAGTAATCAATTTTTTACAAGATTTTGGGTGTGCTACACTAAAGCAGCTACAGATATTATACGATAAACCTAATGATAATTTTAAAGATATTTTAACAGGTAATTTTGTTAGTAAAAAAGGAGATATTTTCATACATAATAACGAAGAACTTAATATGAAAATGATAAATGCTTTAAATGTGTTATGCAGATATAAAGGCAGATTTAAACAATTTCATAAAGGCTATGATCCTGTTTATATTACTTTTCTTACAAAAGAAAATATATTATATAATGTTATAGTAACTGACAAGAACAATGAGCAGGGTGTATTAAAGCTATTAAAAGTTAATTCTCCAATTATTCCTGAAGCAGATAAATTTATTATATTGTTTGAAGATGATGCTTGTTTTGACAATATTGAATGTAAAACACCTTATGCTTATTGTGTTTATCCAGAATTGAAAGTAATAAATCGTAAAAATGCTTGATTTTATGCATTATTAGTGATATATATAGTTTAAAATATAAATGAATTCATATATTTATATTATTTACTAAATCGAAAGCAGGAATTATTTATGTAATCCTGCTTTTTGATTTTATTTATCTTGACATACCCATACTATTTGAACGCTTACGAGAATTAGATTGATTTTGACTTTGCAATTGATTAGTGCGATTGGTATTTTCAACATTAACTCTTAGTGATTCCATAAAAGAATTAGAGTTAGACTTTTGTGCTTTATGTTTTCGTGCTTGTTCCATAATAACATCTTTTGCAGACATTTTTCTTGAGCTTTTTTCATTTGCTTTTTGGGATTCTTCTCTTTTCTTTTTAGCATCTATTGAATATTGATTATTAGTTTCCATTTGATGTTCTCTATCTTTTTCATACTGTTCTAATTCTTGCTGATATTGTTGTTTAGATTCTTGTTGTTTCTTTAATTCTTCTTGTTGCACAATAGACATACCTTGTTCTTGTCTCATACCATGAAATATAGGTTCTTTATCTGGTACATCCATTTGAAAGAATACTTTACCATCTTTCATTTCCATACTACCTGGATTCATCCCTTGTTGTCTAAGCATAACTCTACCCAGCCTTAGCATTAAATTTTGTCTTAGAGTAATATCTTGCAATGTAGTAGCATCTGTTTTAACAGAAAAGATACCTGTATCTAATATATCTGCTATATGTGCATCAAATCTTGACATTTCTTGCTCGGGAGTTCTTCCTTTTAACATACTATCTGAAGATAAATACATATTGGCAGCATCCCTATCTGTTTCTGCTACAGTTTTTGGAAAATCAGGCAAAATTCCTTTTTGTTCATTATCTTTAGCCCTTTGCTCGACTTTTACTAGGTTGTTAGCATTTAGCTTTTCAATTATAATATTTTGGACATCAGGTAATTGCAAAAATTGTTCCAAATAATTAGTTCCTATATCTAAGGAAATACTATCAGCTGCTTTTAATATGTGGATAAAATCAGTTCTGTTTTGGGCAATATTAAGTTTAAAGTTTTGTTCTTGAATTGCTTTCAAAACAGTTTTTATGTTTTTTGATTCATTATTACTTCTTCTATTATATACATCTACTGTTTCAGTTTTATTATATATTTCAATTATATGGTTAGTCCATGATTTTATATCCATATCAACAACACCTCCATACACTTCTATTATACCATTTTTTTGCAAATTCGTCAAAAAGTGCAGTTTTTTAATAGTTTTAAATGTATAATATTTACCACAAAAGGTGCCTCATATTGAGACACCCTCTGCTAACAAAAAACAATACAACATCAGGATTAGAAGAAAATCCCATTCTTTGCTCGTTCATCAGCAATGTTCATTCCTATCAAGTCTGCAGTTTCTTTCTTATCCTTAGCTGTAAGCCACCTTTTAGTATTTGGCTCATATTTCAGCATAGACTCTACAAAGAGCGTCTTACCTCTGCTTGACTTGTTAATTAACAGGAAGCAACTATTTAAGATGTCCTGAATGTATTCTTCGTAGCTGCTGTTGCCAGAGTATGGATTAAAGGTTTGAACTAACGTAGAGCCCTCAATATCTCCAAACCATTTCCACAACTCAATACTGCCACTTTCTGTCCACCGAAGCACATATGATGTATGTATAAAAGGAGCTTCTGTGTAGGATTTAATGTACCTTATTTTGTTTTCTGCCATAATTTTTTTCCTCCTGGGCATTTGCCAATTTTTTAATAATGTTATCCTTTTTATGAAACAAGGAAAAACAACAGTTTCATAATTTTATTTTATCATATTTGACATAAAATTGCAAATTAACACTCCTAAATAGCAAAGTAAAGTATATAAATACTTACAATCTATAAATTTATTAATCATCATCAATACTATGTCCGTTCTGATTCTAATATTTGTTCTTGCTTGTTTGATTTTTCTAAATCTCTTACATTTTTACTCATTTCATTAAATCCTGATATTGTTGCCTCAGTAGATAATTCATATAAATCGGATTGTAAATTACTTTCTTCAAATTTTTGCTGTGTTTTGTTTCTATGTACCTCTATTCCTAAGGCATCTTTTGCTATTACATCATTTAATTCAATAATATTTGCAGTATTTTCAATATCATGTAAAACCTTATCTAAATACTCTTGATTTTCTAGTCTCTTATAAAATTCCTGACCATAAATATCTGTTATTGCTTCTTTATCTCTATTTATATCACTTAATATACTTTGCTTTGGATTTTTCTCATTTCTATTTTTAAAAGCTAAAAAATATGGATATACTATTGCTCTTATTTTATCATTACTTAATTCGTCTTTCCCTGTAATTACTTTACTGCCTTTAAAACCTTCCGTTAAGCTCTCAAATTCAAGTTCTTTTGAAAATGATATTCCGGCTCTAATATAGTCTTCTTTTTTTAAAACTTCTCCCGTTGTTCTATTTCTTAGTATTTCTTGGTGCATAGGTGTTTTAAAATAATCTCCTAAATTAGCAATTTTTATACCTAATTCCCCATTTGATGATAATTCTACTAAGCAATGATTAACAACTTTATATACATCTTCTTGCACAGTATTATCAAATTTAATGCTTTCGTCTACCGGAATATATGTATGCATTATTTCATGTATCATGGAAACAACATCCAAATTAGGAATGTTTTTATTAAATTCTTCAGGATATGATGCAAGTGTAGTTACTTGTTTACCATGTGTTTTTATTGCATATGGATCTCCAAATAATTGTGGAGGTAATACAACGGTTTCTATTTCTTTTTTATTTAAATTTTGTAAAATTGGTTCTAATGCTTCATTTGCAATCTGTTTATAATTTTCAAACTTAGTTCTTAAATCTTCTTGATGCTCTATTGTTTTTTTCAACATTGATTTATAAAATTCAGTGTTTTTCAATTTTTCAAAAGCATCTTTTACTTTCTTGCCCTCAACTTGTATAAAATCTTCATCATTTCTTATTGTAGTAAGCATTTCTAATCTTTTTGTCATGTTATTAGCAAATATATTTCTAGCTTCATTACTTGGTTGCTTGTCGAAATCTGTTGCATAATTTATTAAGGTTTGTATTTCTGGAAATTCTTTTGCAATTTGCATAAATTCATCTATATTATTTTGTTCTGTTGCATCTGCATTTTGATAATAAAAACCATCTTTATCTGAAAACTTATATGAATATGCCAATAAATTCCCCATTAAAAAGTATTCATTACAGTTAAATTTAGCAGTAATATAATTTGGTATATTTTTATCATTACTAAACTCTTCTCTTTCTATATTCATTTAGATACTTCCTTTATTTTTTCTAAATATATTCTTAATTTTATTAAAAAGCCTTATAAATATATTTTCTTTATATTCTACCATTTGTAGGTTAGGCTCTATATTCTCTGCTATATCTGTTTTATACTCTTTCTTCTTGAAAATATCATTAGGATTATATTTTTCTAATAGTTCTTTCTGATATTTATTTTCATTCTCATAAAATATCCTTTTTAGTTGTTGCCTTTCTTCATCAGTAGACCAATAGTTATATTTTATAACAGCAATTAAGTCTTTTGTTTTTTGGGAAAAATTTTGTTCCAATAAGCTTTTATTTGTATCAATACTTATATAATATTGCTTATCAGATTGCTTTTTAATTAATTCAATTAATTTTTTTGGCAATTTATCAATATATGATTGTGGCAAATATTCTAATAAGCAATTAACTTCAGTATATGCTTTAATATAACTAACATTATTACCAATCATCATCAACACCCCATCCTTCGTCTTCTTTTCCCCATTTATTTTCTCCTATTGTTTGTGCTTGCTCATTTAACTTTTGTGCTTCTCTTATACTTTGACTCATTTCGTTAAAACCTGATATTGTTGTTTCATTAGATAATTCATATAAATCAGAATTTAACGTACTTTCATCAAATTTTTCCTTTTTTTCAGTTTTTAGCTTCTCAACTATACCTTCTCTCTTATAATAAAAAGATTTCATATAATATTGAGAACTTAATTGTGGTTTTCTATCTTTTTGAGTTATTCCTAAATTCATTGTTAAAATTTTATCAACATCTACAGATAAGGAAGAATCCAAATCTGCAACCTGATATACAATGTCGCAAAAGTCTTTCTCATCATTGTTACTTCTAATAGCTTGAAGTAACAGTTCATCAATTATTTGCTGATATAAACCGAGTATTGTTTTCATTTTCTTTTGAAATATCTGTTAATTTTGTAACTAAACTTTCTAAAGATAAATATTCATCACTGTTTCTTAAAGGAAATTCATTTTTGTATTTTTCTTCACATTTTTGATGATATCCAGTTGTTCTATTATTCTCAAATCTTTGAATTATTCTATTAATTAAAGTTGGATTTTGAGTTTTTTCAAATTCTTGTAACATTTTTTCGATTTCATTATGTTCATTTTCAATAACTTTTTCTCTATCTATCATAACTAATGGAATTCCATATTGTGAAGCAACAGCTAAAGATTCTTGATAATTTGGACTATTTTTATAATCAGCATTTGACATACTATCTGCAATACATATAATGTATGAAGGCTGTTTTTTTCTCCATTGCTATTAAATCTATCCCAATTAGTTTCATTACCATCTGTTCTTGTATTATTTATTTGTTCCATAGGTGTTAAAAATCTACTACTAGATCCTTCACATGCTGACATAGTTCTTTCTGCATCCATAGTTCCAACAGTATCAAATTGTTTATTCAAATCCATAGAGGCCATATCCCAAGGTGCTGATGCAACTAATGCTGAATTATCAAAATCAGTAAAACCATAGCAAATCTGTTCTTCTTTTGCAAGTTCTAAACTTTCATTTGATATCATTCTAGTACAGAAAACATGATTTGTCCTCTTTGGAATATTCCACGATTCTTGATAAGATTGCTCGTCTTTTTTTCCAGAAGAAAAGGCTCCAACAACATGGCTACACATATAAAAGTTAGTTCCTGCATTGTATATAGGTACTTTTTTTCCATCTATTTCTTTTACTTCTATAATGTCCTTTTCATTTGGCTTGTAAAATTTGTCGTTATACATTTGAGCCAAGCTATCTCTAATTTCTGTGTCAATATTATTAAAATTTTCTATACAAATATTATCTAATTCTAGATTTTCAATCTGTTCTATGTTATCTGAAGAAATTATTTGTGTCAAATTTTTAAGTAATGTATGTATTTTTTCATTTCCAATTATTTCTTGTGAGTTTTCTATATTAAATCCATATTTTTGGCATAATAATTTCGCTTGATTAAGACTGATTCCAAAATTTTTTTCTATTGTTGCAAATTTTACTCTATCTAATGAAGATAAAGACTTTATATGTTCTGTTAAACCTTCTATGTTTTCTGGATTGTTTAAAATTGAACTACATACATCATTCTTTATTTGTTCGTAATTTTCAAGTTGTTCAATACTTTCAATTCCAAAATAATTTTGCTCCTGATTAATAATATTAAAGTAACTTTTTAATATATCTGTATTAGTATTTTCTAAAACAGTTTCTGATAATTGATTAAATTGAGAATTATTCAAAGCTTTTATAATCATATTGCTTCCTGTAATCCAATTATCTTTTGTTAAAAAAGTGTCCTTTAACTTAAAAAATAGTGCATATTGTTTATCATCTAAATTTATCAAAGTTTCTTGAAATTTCTTATCACATACTATTCGTGAAAGTTCTTCAAAAGTAAGTTTGGATATAAATTTGTCACTTAAAATTTCAAAATTGATGGTTTTTAATAAATCGCTATTCATATAATACATTTGATTGAAAATTTCTTGTCCTTTAGCATCTATATTGTATTTAGCAAAGGTCTCTTCAAGTTCTTTTGTATCCATTATTTGCTCCATTCTAATTATTTTATTTCATAATTCTCATATATTTTTTTACATTATATCATAACAAAAAATAAAAATATACACATTATTTATTTTTTTAGGTATAAATATAAAAAATGCAATTTGCAATTTTATGTAAAATATGCTATAATTATATGTGATGAACCGTTTTTACTCCGTTTCATCAGTAGCTATAAACAATATTATTATGCGTAATTACGCAAGGAGGAAACAATATGGCAACAACAGTTAAAATGTGTAACATGAGCAAAGCAATTGCAGCAAAGGTTTTTAAGATGCTTAATGGACATGATGTTCAGCTGAAGGAATATGGTCCAATGGGAACAGTTATCGTTACTGATATTGAGCCCAAAGATCTTGTTTATCCTGAAGGTTGGTATTATGCCAAAGGCTCTTTAAGAAACAAGCACACCAGTACGACCGGCATTTATGAGGAAGTCACTATGTTGAAGTCCAATGGTAACTGGTGGAAAGATACTGCACCTTATTGTACGCTCGAGTAAGCCATAATCATAAAAAGGAATTATCCTTCTCCCTACAATTTTGGGGAGTTTTTTTTGTTTTAAATAGTATTTTTCTTCGAAATATGTTATAATGCAGTTATAGATAATAAAGGAGAAGCTTATGAATAAAGTAAATACAGAAATTTCACCTAAAATTTCAGATTTACCAGAAGAAATACTAAAAATTTTTAATGAGTGTTATAATGATTTTAAAAATACATATGGAGAAAAACATAGCGAACATATAAAGTCATTGATAGAAAGTATTACAGACAAAGTTAAAAAGGCAGATTTATATTATACCGGTCCTATTGCATCAGCTCATGCACAAATGGGAGTAGTTTATACAGAATCGGATAAATTGTCTGCTGTTTTAAAACATGAAATGTGGCATGTATTTAATAATTCTGCAAGTGACATAAATTCTTTCTTTTATATGCCACAACATTACAAAGATATTCTTGAAGAAAATGGATATATAAAAAAATTGTATGAACAAACAATGCAGGAAAGAAAAGAAAGATTCAAGGATGAGCCTGAAAGGCTTAAATATATTTTAGTTGACTACGATACTTTCTTACAACAATATACTGTTGATGACCATGAAGTTGAAAAATGGACAGAATGGTTTAATTGTCAAACAAACAAAAAAGATATGGAAAATAACTTTTGGGATTGGAGTAACGGATTTTTTACACATAATTTATCATCAAAATCTTTTTATGATTCTTATATAAATATTGCTGATATGATGTCATGCTTAATACCGAGAGACAAGTTATTAGAAATGTATTTACAAACAGATGAATACAGTACAGATTATTCATATCCTCAAATGATAGATGAATTTGATGAAAAATATTCAGATTCATTAGATGAACAAGAAAAAGAAAAATATAAATATCCATATTTGAAAATATTAATGGATACAAAAGTAATTTCAGATAATGCTAGAAAAAATCCAGAATTAGCAAGAACAGCGTTACAAAGTTGTATGAAAACCTGTATTAATGCCTATAATATTAAACTAAAAAATATAGAAAACTTAGATATTAGTTCTGCTCAAAAGTTATATAATGAAATAAAATATATGCAAGAACATATGATGTGGAATATTGATACTACTAAAATGGAAGAACTAGATTATATTCAATCAATGAAAAAAGTAGAAGAACAATTTAGTAGTATGCTTCAAAGGTTAGATTTGCAAATCCCTGAAGTACAACATATGCTAGAGAACATTCATTTTTCAGAAGATAATAAATTTGAATTTATACAAAATGGTGAACAAATTGCCAAAAATATGAATGCAGCTCAAGAAACGCCTAAAAATACAGTGATAAATGTTGGAGAATATACTATTAATACAACAATTAATGGACTAAAAGATAATTTATATTGTAGTTTAACATCTTTATTAGGTGATAATAAATTTAACCTATTATTTAAAAATTTTGAAGGAACAGATAGTAATCTTCTTGCGGATTTTTCTGACAGAATAGAAAAAGCAACTGAAGAAATGGATTTTATAAATATATATAACGATATTTATAGTTTGTATGCTCAAAAACTGAAAGATAACTTAAAAATAGATGAAAATATTGATACACTATTTAAAAGATATAAGAAAGAAATTATTGAATTACAAAAAAATGCTTTATTTTCAACTACAGACAAGTCATATTTGCCAGGATTAGAAAATGTTATAAATATATATAAACAGAAAGCTCTAGAATATCAAGAAATTATTGATGGAATAACAGAAGAAAAAATTGCAAAAGAAATACAAATTCGAGGCGAAGATCCTGAAGGAATCAGATTATGGAATGAAAAATTTGCAAGTAGATATAAAGAAGAACTACAAAGCGAAATGTTAGAAATAGATTCTCAACGCGATTATATGTCTGAAGCCTTAAAAGAATCACAAAAATTTTCTGCTACAACATTAGATGAAGATTTAACTAGTGTTATAAGTGGAGTAAAAATATCAGATTTTAATGACACTTCCCTAGATATAAAAACTGTGGAAAGAAACAATGAACATGTGATAGATGAAACTACACAATTAGACATAGATGAGAACTAATAAAATATAGGAGGATTTTGAAATGGAAAATAAAGATGTTAAAGAAATAATGGAACTTGTAGAAAATGGAAATGTAGATGCTATATATGAATTAGCTATAAGAAATTATTATGGATATGGAATGGAAAAAAACTATACCGAAGCATTTAATTTGTTTTTTGATGCAGCTAACAAAGGAAATATTAATGCAAAGTATATGCTTGCACTGTGCTATTACAATGGTTTTGGAACTAAACAAAACTATGAAAAAGCCTTAGAAATATTTAATAATTTAATAAAAGAATATGACAATGAAGATTCAAAATATATGTTAGGTTATAGTTTATATAATGGTTATGGAATGGAAAAAAATTATACTGAAGCATTTAAAATTTTTAAAAAATTATCAGATGATGGCGATATGGATGCTAGATATTATTTAGCAAGAATGTATTACTTTTCAGAAGGAGTTACAGAAAATAATGAAATAGCTTTTCAATTATTTAATGACGTATTTAATAATAATCAAGATGAAGATGCAAAATATTTTATTGGAGAAATGAAATACTTAGGTTTAGGAACAAATCAAGATTATAAAGGAGCTTTTGAAATATTTAATAGTTTGTGTGATGAAGATAGAAGGGCTAAACAAAAAATTGCTACTATGTATTGTGATGGTAATTATGTAGAAAGAGACTACAACAAAGCATTTGAATATTTTAGTGAATTAGCAAATGATGGTAACGACATAGATGGGATAGATAATTATATGTTATCAGTAATGTATTATGATGGATTAGGTACAGATAAACAAATGGAAAAATCCTTTGAATATATGTTGAAAGCAGCAGAAAAAGGAAATTCAGATGCACAATTTTGGGTTGCATATAAATATTTTCATGGTGAGGGAACGCAACAAAGTGATGAAGAAACGGAAAAATGGCTGATTAAATCTGTTAAGCAAAATAATGCTATGGCACAATGGTTTTTAGGTATATTATATCTTGAAGGAAAAGAAAATGATATTAAAATTGAAGAAAATAAAGAATATGGAATTAAACTTTTAAAAAAATCTGCAGAGCAAGGCTATGAAGAAGCTATAAAAAAATTAAAAGAAATAGATAATATATAGGAGTAATAAGAATGGAAAAGCAATTAGCAGCAAAAATATTCATATTAGGTGATTATACTAGCAAAGAAAATATGGAAGAACATATAAAAGAATATATTAACCAATTAAAAGCAAATTTTCCATCATCAATAGTAACTAGAGAATTTTATAAGGGAAATAGTGTTTTAGTAAGAGCAACTCAAGTAAACTCTAACCTTAATAAAAAAGAACATTATTTAGAAAAAAAAGATGAATTAGAAAAAGAAGACGTCAGAATTAAGGAAAGAGGTATTAATGGATTAGGAGAAAATGTATATAGAGAAAAAGATACAAGCCATAATGGAGGAAACGAAAGAGAAAGAGGTGGAAGGTAATGAAAGAATTATTAAAAGTAGTTGCAAAAAAGCTCTTTATATTATCAATAGTTGTTAATACTATCTATTCAGTAGCAGATTATGGAGAAGCATTTGCATTATCTTATTTTGGAACAAGTCCATTAACATTGGATAAAATAATAAAATTAACAGTTTGTATCTTTGTTGTGGATGTTATTATGCTAATAGCAGGAAAAATAGCTTCTTACATTGATAATGTAAATAATGTAAAATCACAAACTGCAATTCAGAAATATTATTTTAATAAACTACAATCTATGACAATGGAACAAATTTCAAATACACATACTGGTTACATACATAAGTTAATAACAAATTTATCATTTTACTTTTTTGAAATGATTTGGCAATTTGAAATTAGTGTAATACCATTGATTATCGGTGGAACATCAATATTGATAATGGTATGTAAACAATCAATAATAACTGGTATAATATGCATTGTTATTTCAACTTTGGCAGTAATTTTTAAGTATAAAATGATAAAAAACAAGCAAGTATATCAGAAGAAAACTAATGAAGCAGAGTCAAGATATAATGCTACATTCATAGATTTTATTCAAAATATTATTGCAGTTAGAAAATTAAATATAGGTGATTTTTGTAATAAAAAAATAAATGAAAATTCAGATGAATATTTAAAAGCAACAAAATTAAATGAAAGAAAAAGATCTAATACAAATGGAGTATTTACAGGACTGATGGATTTACTTTACTTAGTTATCTTAATAAGCACAATAATAATGGTTAAAAACGGACAAGATGGATTGCCTTATTTACTATTTTATATGTCAGCATTAGGTAAGTTATATTCAAATCTAAATAGTTTAGTTAGATTATTAGATATGAATGAAAGATTTAAAACAGCTAAAAAACAATTAGATGAATATTTTGATAATATCAAAGATATACAATTAATAAAAGACTTTAAAAGTGCAAAATTAAAAGATGTAGTCTTCTCATATACTAAAGATTCTACAAAAATAAAAATTCCAGAATTTATTTTACAGAAAGGTGATAAAATAAGTATAATGGGAGAATCTGGACAAGGAAAAACAACAGCAATGAACATATTAGCGGGATTATACCCATTAGAAAATGGAAAATTATTGATAAATAATAAAGAAGTAAAAGATAGTAGATTAGATTTAGTATTTGTATCGCAAGAAGTAGATTTGTTTGATTTAAGTATAAGAGATAACTTATGTCTAGGCAAAGAAATATCGGATGATAGAATATTAGAACTATTAGAAGAAGCTGGATTAACAGGTTGGTATAATGAATTACCTGAAGGTCTAGAAACAATGGTAGGAGAAAGAGGTATAAGATTATCAGCAGGGCAAAAGCAAAGATTAAATTTAATAAGAGGAATTTTAATAGATAAAGACTTGTATTTCTTTGATGAGCCTACCTCAAATTTAGACGCAGTGTCTGAAGAAAAGATAACAAATATGATTGAGAAATACTTAAAAGATAAAACTTATGTAATAGTTACACATAGACCAAAATTAAAAGAACTATGCAATAAACATTATTTGTTTGATAACCATATGATGAAAGAATTAATGGTTGTATAAATAAGGCAGGAAAGTTACTCCTGCTTTATTTCATTTTATAAATTCTTCAAAATATCTATTATCTTAAACAATGCCTCCATTTTATCAATAGGCAATTCTTCTATCTTTTCAGAGATTTCAATTTTTTGTTTTAACTCTGGATTTGTTATAAATTCTTTATATAGAACATTAGGTGCAATACCTAAAAAATTCATTAAGTTTATATCTGTCATTTTACTAGTACCATCTTTAGCAGTTTCTAATTGTGAAATAGTCTTTGTAGATTTTGATAATTCTTCAGCTAATTTTTCTTGAGTATAATTATTTTTTAATCTATATTGTTGAAAAATCATTCCAAAAACTTTATTAATTTGTTCGTTTGTTATATTTTCCATTTCTGCCTCCTTTTTTCTTATTATTATATTGAAACTGTCCCAAAATATACACAACGCATTGACTACATATATTTTTACCTATTTTTTTAAAATAAAGGTCGGCTTGAATATTGAAAATATTAAATTTGTATGCTAATATGAATAAAATCATATATGTAGTTATCAACTACATATATGCGCTAAAGGTTTTACTTTTTTATAATTAAATCTAGCTAATGACTACATATAAAGGAGGAATTGAAATGTCTAAATCAGAACTAAAAGAAATAATCGGTGTTGTCATATTTGGAGCAATAAATACTTTTATAGCTTTTGCAATAACAAACTTTTTAGGAATATATAATACCATTATTTTAAGAACTTTTTCTGTAATGTATGGTGATATAACATGGGAAGTTGTTATATTTATGGGGATATCCCTTATTGAAGCACTTATATATGAATATTCTAATTTAGAATACAAGTCTTTAAGATAAGTATTTTCAAGGATTCTATAATTTGCAAAATGTCAAAAAATGCTGTATAATTGAAGTATATGGAGGTTGATGAAATGGAAGGTTTTAGAACTACGATGAAAGATGTTCCCCAATACATAGATTGGAATTCTTTTAATATTGAAAACATAAATGGCTCTACAGTAATAATTTATGCTCATGATTTAGAAAAAGATGTACAAAAGGATATAGAAAAAGCGAATATTTTAAAGAGTATGCCAAATTTAACAACATTGACAATCTGTTCAACTGATTTTAATGTTGGTATTTATATGAGTGAACTTTTAAAAGATGTTCCAGTTGCTAAAGGATTTGATTTAATTGATGATTTCAAAACTAAAGATAGAAGTGATGTTATTCCTACAAGATTAGCAAAAGGAACTAGAATTAGTTCAATTCCTAACTCATATATTCAATGGGGTGCAAAAAATAAAATGTTAAAATATGGATTTCATTATATTGATGGTGTTCCTATTTCTTTGAGAGATTCAGCAGATATGCCTAGATATTATCCTTCTGAGGATGCTTTAGCTGAAATTGACAAAGTAATAAGTGGCTTTAGTAAAATACCAGATTTAACATTAATAGATAAAGTTGTGCTAGTTTCAAATTATCTACAAAGACATGTTCAATTTGTTTCTGGAAAAATATCTGAAGCTGTTGATGGCAAATATAAATGCGAAGATTATTCTTATGAAAAATATGGAGGAATTGACACAGTAGATAATGTATTATTTGATAGAATTGGAAAATGTAACTGTATTTCTAGGACAATGATGTTGATGTTAAATAATCCAAAAATGAATGTAAATTGTAGAATTGCTAGTACTTTTGACCATTCTTTCTGTACTATATATGATGATGAAAGTGGTGAATTATATTGTGTAGATCCAACTTGGTGTATTAGTAGAAATCCAAACAGATTTGCCGAAACTTTAAAAGCTTCAAAATTTTGTGATGAATATTTAATGATTGGTAAAGACAAGTTGGCTACAATGAGCCATCACGACAATAAAAATGTTTTACAACAAGAATTCGCTGAAAATAGTATAGATAGAAATTTAATACAACAATCCGTAGAAAAATTAAAAGGATATGGAATAGAATTTGAATATCCTGAAGAAATTCCGCTAAAATCAGAAAAAATAGGAACAGAACCAGATGATAATAATAATATTGTTGAATTATAATAAAAAAATGCCTACCCTATATTAAAATAGAGTAGGCGTTATATTATTCTTTTTACATTCATGCAACTTTTATTTCATTTTGTTGTTTTAACTTTGAAACTTCTTTTATAATTTCACTTTCTATATTATCATAATAATCAAAAACACTGTCATTGACATCTGTATTATACATATAATCAATAAATCCATCTTTTTGATATTTTAATAAATTAGCTATTGTAAAGAAATTAAGGCCTATTAGTCTAATTCTTATATTGTCATAAGTATCAATTAAATAAGCTCTTTCAAATATTTCAGTTTTATCTTTCTTTAAAAATATTTCTTTAAATTCTTCAAATTCCTTATTAACTAAATATCTGAAATAATCTACAACTAGCTGTCTTTCTTTAAAGGTAAGTTTCGTAAAATCTTTATTTAAAATATTATCTATCATTTTCATTTTCGGTCCTCCTATGCAACTTTTTCTAATCTATAAGAATACAAGAAATCATCTTTTAGAATATCTTTATAATCACCAACATACTTTGTATCTAAATTATAGCCAAGTGGGATTAAATCCTTAAAAACTCTATGTATTATATAATCTAAATTTTGATTTTCTTCAGGTCTTACTGTAAATATGATATTTTGTATATTAGTATTATCTATTGCTTTTAATATTTGATATGAATTACTAATGCTCGAAAATGCAATTACTGGTGCATTTAAAACATCTTTTATTAAATTACTTAATATTAGATTATCTGTTAATACAACTGTTTCAGTATCTTCAGTAATATTATTTCTGCTAATCCAATTTTTAGTTCCTGTGCCATTTATTTTGCCACTACTTGAAAACCAAATATCAGTAGTTCCATTATATACTTTATCCAAATGCATTGATAACGCTTGTATTTTATTATTTTCATCAAAAACAGGTACAAAAAATCCCTTTGCATTTGAAAAGGTCCAACCCCAATCTTCTTCCTGATAAAATCCAGGTATTCCAGATAAATCATATTTTCTTTTCAAGCTATTTGCAATTATTCTTCTTTTAATGTATTTTTTAGGAATAGTGCGATACATTTGCTTATCTATGGTACTATTTAAGAACCCTTGACTTTTCAAATATTTTCTATGCTGTGGTTCGAGTTTTAACATTTGTAAGAATTCTCTATAGATTTTATCTCTTGTATCTATATCTGCAATTTCATTGATAGGACTAATAGTGATATTAGACTTATTTACTGAAAAGCATTCTCTATCTAGTAACTCTCTATATGCTTTTTTATTATCAATATTTCTTAATTTAGCATAAAGGCCAATAGAGAATCCACCAACTCCACACCTACTGCAGCAATATTTGTTATTGTTAGTGTTAAGACTTAATGTAGCAACTTTTGAATTTTTATTATATCCACAAAACGGACAAATAGCTTTTACTTCAATTCCTTTTGTGTCAGTTATTTCTAATGACAAATGATATGCAACATTTAATATGTTAATGTGTTTTGCAACTTCTTCAAAATCTCCTTTTTGCATAATTTAATCTTCCTTTCTAACCAGCTATTCTAATATTTTGACTTTCGTATTCACTTTCTAATTTTTTAATAAAGTTATTAGCTGTTTTTTGAATTTTATCTCCCAACTCTAAAATTACCTTTATATCTCCATCAGCCCAAGAAGTAATATAATTAAAACTGCATCTTGAAGTATCTAAACCAAAATAATCAGCCACTATAAAAGCAACTGATTCAACAAATGTTTCAGATAAATTTCGATCTTCTTTATAATTAAAATCATCATAAAGAGCATGTGTTAATTCATGTAATAAAACAGATACTTTATCATCAAGAGATAATGATTTTTTTAGAACAATATGTTTGTTCTTAGGGCTCCAATATCCTTGAGCACTCCCTATCTCATCTTCTTCAATAATAGGGAATGGGGAATAGGAGTTCAAAAAGGTAAAAAAGTCTTTCATATTATTGCTTTGTAGCCTTTTGTCCTCTAAAGGCATTGGCTCACCAACAGTTTGAGAAATGTCAAAAACATAGGTTGGTCTATATGTAAGATACTCTACAGTTTTTTCTTCTTGTTTTTCTTTTCCATCTTCTAATAAAGTCTTTTGCCCTTCAATTTTAGTAGTATATTTTTTTCTCATAGGATAAATAATTTGTATTCCTTTTGCTCCAGGTTTTATTTTTCTGCCCATATTTTCCCATGCTTTAAAACCTGCAACCTGTGTTGCTTCTCCCATTTGTGAAAATATAAGTACAATATTATTAAAACTATAATTATGAAAATTCCTACTAAATTTTAAAAATTTTGCATATTCTCCAGAATCAATAATACTTGTAACACCATCAACTATCTTATTAAATATTTCTTTAGTTTTATTCTCTTTATTACTTTTCTTTCCCATAATTAAGCAGCTCCTTTCAATACTTTTCGTTCCCAATTATCTAAAAATTGTATTTGTGTTTTATTTGGTGAATCATTATATTTGATTCTACTTTGAACAACTTTATTGTCTTTAACTTCTACCGTAACAAGTGATTTAGCTTGAGCTTTTATATCTCGCATAAAGTATATATCACAAATTCCTGAAGCATAATCTTCAGCATATGTTCTTACACAATTATGTTGTTGTTTACTTTCGTCTTCTAATGCTGCTATTGTAGGAGCAGGAGTAATTATAAAGTTTTTATTCTTAAATACATTTTTTTCTAACTTCTCGTATCTTCTTGAAATAGCTTTATCAAGTAGCTCTTTATTGTGTATTTTATATTGTATTGCCAATTTATCATGTTCTTTTCTTAATTCTTTTGGAAAAGCATATTTATTGCTTTTTAGGTCATATCCTAAAACACTTGCAAACTTTAGATAATCTTTGTAAAGATATGTATCAACTTTACCTCGATGTAATTTAGCATATCGTATAAATCTATTTATATTTATATACATACATATTTCTTCAAGTCTATCTATCTTAAATTTTTCCAAATATTTAATTTTCTTTATATTTGTTTCTTTAAGTAATTGTAATATTTCTAATTGGTTATAAGTTATATTGTATTTTTTCATAAAAGGGTAAAATGTTTTTGACACTCCAAAGATATTTTCAAAGCTACCTTCACCATAAAATCTACCAGCTTCAAGTGCTAGATTATATAATTGTGCTTTAACTAACATCTCTACTTTGTTTGAGTTTTTTGCATTTCTCATTACATCTTGAATATCAAAGCATTCCATTTTTTTTGCCAATTCCCAAATCATAGAGTATTTATATTCTGTGTCTTGAAATATCTGCTGTAAATTATCTGGATATATAAATCCTTTAGTGCTTAGTCCATAATATCTTGAATACTGTCTCCATTTGCCTGGATTAGATATATGATAAACATGTACATAACCTTGATTTTTGGAAGCTCTATCATTTACAAAAGTAGAATCTTGTTCAAATGGTATTACCCTTGCATATTCTGCAGATGATACCTCAAAACCATAATAACGATTTATATTATCATATTGAGATCTTATTTCAAACAACCTTAAAATTATTTGAGAGTCCACTTTATCAACTAAAACAGCAACATCTTCAAAAATATAATGTTTTAAACTATACATGTGAATCATATATGTATTTTTGCAATTAGGACA